>ERZ773216.2182-NODE-2182-length-20350-cov-4.197684_pt1 | contig 20350 bp, 18 predicted proteins | sample MGYA00511259_ERZ773216 | MGnify/ENA primary metagenome ERZ773216 (study PRJEB29015, sample SAMEA2737764) | human gut metagenome | biome: human gut; feature: human-associated habitat; material: faeces | place: China | collected 2012 ... | reverse complement strand
CTACAAAGTCCTATTTAGATTTTATTACAGCTTTATTAATGGCTGGAGTTGATGTGAGAGGATTGTCATTGTAGTATTCGTTATATGGAAATAGCAAGCTCTATTTAAATCCGTTTGATTAGTTTGTTCAAAAAACAGTCTTTTTATGGAAATATCAGTGGCTGTGAAGAATATTGTATATAAAAAAAGGTTGTTATGTTTTTGACTCTTCTTATAGTTTCATTAGTAATTCTTTTACTCTTAGACTATTTCGTGCTATTTAAAAGAGATTTGGCAACTCCAGCCATTTCTTTCAGTTTAGGCTTTCTTGTTTGCGCCATAATCCTTTTAAATTTCATTGTAATATGGGGTGTTCGTATACATATAGAAACCTTGGGATTGATATTAGGTGGCAATGTATTGTTGAGTTTTGGAGCTTTTCTATATAGAAGGAAAAGACGTAATTCTATAAAAACAAATGAAACCGAATGTAGTTTTTATCTTATATCAGTAAGGAGATTGCAAATTTTGTTTGTCTTTCAATTATTTCTACATGGGCTGAGAACTTACTTTTTATTCAAATTTTATGGTTTTTCAAGTCTTTCAGAAAATTTGGTCGCCCATACGGAAGAATTAAAGTTTGGAACAGAAGCAATGACCTATCCGTTTGGAGTGGGCTTTCTTATAGGAATTGTTTCCAATTTAGGCTATGTCTTTGCTTTTTTGATTCCTGTTTATATAGCTAAAGCCAAGAATAATACTTCTCAATTTTTATGGCTTGTTGTTAATTATATATTGGCTCTTTTCGGATCCTTGCTGTCTAGTGGTAGAAGTCCTATGTTATGGATGTTGGTCGCTTTAGGCACTTTTTATATCATCTCTTTATATCAGTATAAAAAGAAAGTGGGCGTGAAGAGAATCCTAATTTGGGTCTGTGCTGCTTATGCCTTTCTGTCCGGATTCCAGCAACTAGGCTATTTATTAGGTAGGAAAGAGTCTGATGAAACAGTTGGCTATGTGGTAGGTGTGTATTGTGGTGCTGAGATACAAAACTTAGATGACTATCTGAATGGACCGAAATACACTACTGATTATTGGGGTGAGTCGACTTTTTATGGCTTTTGGGAATTGTTGGAGAACGACTGGGGGATGGTGAAATTGAGATCTGAACGCAGTGATTTTCTGCCTTTTAATAATCGAGGTTATTATCCTTTAGGGAATGTTTATACAACATTTCAATCTTATCATATTGATTTCGGAATGACTGGCGCTTTGATTGTTTGCTTTCTGATTGGTTTTATAATGCAATATATTTATACTCGTGTGAAGAATGGAAATGACTTTAAAACAGGAGTTATAAGTACTACTACTTATATTTATTCCATTATTGTTCCTTCTATGTTTATGTCGTTTTTTTCAGAAGCATTCTTTGGAGTTTTTATAAATCTTCTGAATATCAGATTCTGGCTTGGATATGTTGTTGTATTTTTCATCTTTTATGGCAGGATGCCATGGAGCAAATCTGTCCGAAAATCATAAAACTATTTTATTATGGATAAAATAAAAATATTAGTAGCTCAGCATAAAGAGGCTGATGTGTATAGTAATAAGGTGTATACGCCAATACAAGTAGGTAAAGCTGTATCAAAAGTGGATTTGGGTATATTAGGGGATGATACGGGTGATAATATTAGTTCTCTTAATCCTTATTATTGTGAGCTGACAGCACAATATTGGGCTTGGAAGAATCTGCATGATGTGGAATATATAGGTTTGTGTCATTATCGTAGATATTTTAAGACGGAGTTTACCGAAGATAACATTGAGGATGAAATGGGTAATTTTGATATAATATTAGCAAGAAGAATAATATTAAAATCTAATATATTGAATTGGTATTCTACAGGACTTACTCCTGAAGATGTTTCTATATTCCATCTATTTATGAGTCGTCTTTATGAGAAAAATATTGATTTATATAACTCTTTTTATATATGTAGAAATTGGATTAATCCGGCAAATGTTTTTATATGTAGAAAAGAACTTTTTGATGAATTTTGTCAATGGCAATTTGCTATTCTAGAAGCGCTTCGTGCCATCATTCCATTGTCTCCGTATACTCGGTGTCGTAGATTAATGGGCTACTTTGGTGAGTCACTGTTGCCGTTTTTTGTGTATATAAAAGGCTTGCGAATAAAAGAGATTCCACTTGTTTCTATGATTGGTAATCAAGCAGAATTAAATAAGCAATCAAACTACACAAAAATAAAATGTGATTTACTTTTCACTAAAGGAAATCAAATATTTTCTCTGCCAGATGATTTTCTAGTTGGTCTTGAAGCAGATGGGATAGTTGATAAGGTCAATAACTACTTTAATAAATGTGATTAATATAAAATGAAGTGTGTGCATAATTTATAGAAAACAGTGGAAACTAAATTTTAAGAATTAAATATTATGAAAATATTATGTGTCGTCGTTATATATAATCCTAATATTAAAATCTTACAGAAGAACTTAATTTCGCTTACCAAGAATATTGATAAAGTAATCATTTGGGATAATACTCCAGGTGGAATAGGGGTAAAAAAAATAAATGATGTACAAGTATATGGGGATGGAAATAATTTAGGATTGTCAAGGGCATATAACAAGGCTTTAAGAATAGCAACGGATGAATCATTTGATTTTCTTATGACTATGGACCAAGATTCCATATGGTATAACCTTATTTCCTATTTGGATCAAATAAAGAAAGATAATGAAATCCACAACGAATGTGAAACTCTTTATTTTGCATCTACTAGACCTGGAAACTCTCAGAAATTCACTAATATAGAAGATGGAGGAGTTAACTCTGGAGCAATTATACCTGTAGATTATTTATTAAAGAATGGTGGCTATAATACAGATTTTTTTGTAGATGCAATAGATGACTGGCTTATTCTACAGGCTACTAAAGATGGATGTCGGTGTGTCCGAGTCGGTAATTCTTATATAATTCAAATCTATGGAGAACCAATGAGTGCAAAGTTTTTAGGATATCGTTTTCGAATACTTAATTACAGCCCCATGCGGTTGTATGGAATAATGCGTAATTATGTTATATTGTGGCGAAATTTTCGAGTGTCTCAGACCTTTAAGAAAAAAGTAATTTATGATTTCTTTTTAATTAGAGTGACTAAAATACTGTTGGGTGAACAAGATAAAAGAAGAAAAATCAAAGCTATCATATATGGGATATATGATGGGATACTTAGGCATTCATCTCGGATAGATTTATTTATGAATAGATAAAATAATGAAAATCAATAGCGTTTTTACAATTTGTGCAAAAAATTATCTTGCACAGGCATTGACTTTAAAAGAGTCTGCAATAAAACATAATCCTGAAATAGATTTTTATATTTATTTGGCGGATGATGCTGATAATCTGAATATAGAGGGAATGGTTAAACTTGATAAATCGTGGATTTCTGATTGGGTTAATATGGCCTATAAGTATAATGTCATAGAATTTAATACATCAATCAAGCCCTTTTGTTTCAACCATCTTTTCAATAAAGGCTATCAAAAGGTGGTGTATTTGGATCCGGATATATATGTCACAGATTCTTTGGATATGGTATTCGATTCGCTTAATGACAAGTCCGTGATGTTGACTCCTCATTTTTGTGATATATCAAAGCATTTTGATGGGGCCGTGTCGGAATATACCTTCAATAAGGTCGGTATTTGTAATTTAGGATTTTGCGCAATAAAAAAAGATAGCATTGGTAAGGAAATTATAGAATGGTGGATGAACCGCTTGCAGTTTGACTGTTATAGCGATCCAGACAAAGGTCTGTTTGTCGATCAGAAATGGATGGATTATATTCCTTCATTTTTTCCGGAAGAGGCTTTGATTTCCCATCACCATGGTTTGAATGTTGCTATATGGAATTTGCATGAGCGTGAGTTGCTTCAAGGAGAGGATGGACGATATATTATCAAACGTAAAAAGAACGGTCAGGAATTTCCATTGATTTTTTTCCATTTCTCAGGTTTTGATCCTTTTGATAATATTACGATAAATAGACGCCATCCGCAGTTTAACGTTGCAACTTACCCTTCTTTTAAACCAATTATTGATGAGTATAGGGCACAAATATATGCGAACGATTATGATAAATATGCTTCAATGTCCTATGGCTTCAATCAATATTCTGATGGTTCTGTTATAACTCCTCTTCATCGCAGGTTATTTCGATGCTATTTAGAAAAGAATAAGGTGGGTTATTCTCCATTTGATATAGTTTCTCCCTTTTATGGGATACTTCGGAAGAAAAAGTTATTGCTTAAGTTTTCTGCAATGCAAAATGGATTCACATCATACATCGCTTCAGACAAACAAAAAGGAAAAAACTGGGAACATAGATACATACAGCCCTTGTTGAAAGTAATGTTAAGAATCTTGGGTGTAGAAAAATTTGCAATGATGATTCGATGCTTTGAACTGATCGGGAAGAAAGAATATTATTATTATCTCATAAATAAGGATTTATAATGAAATATGCATTCGTGTATTCTTCTCATGCCATATCACCAAAAGGAGGTGTGAAAGTGCAAGCCGAAATGTGGAAGTCTGGACTTGAAAAACTGGGGCATCATGTAGATATGGTTGATTCTTGGAATGGGGCTGAATGGAAATCTTATGATGTGCTTTTGTTTTTTGGATATTCGCAGGGCAGCAGGAATTATATAGCTAATTTGTACAAAGAAAATGAAAATATAGTGATTGCTCCGATAATAGATCCTTCCACACCAGATTTTATATTCAAATTTTTTTGTAAATGGTGGGGATTCCAAAAATATTTGGGACTGTCATCTCGTTTTCATGATTTATGGTTAGCCAGTAAATATCCTAAGTGCTGGTTGGTGCGGTCTGAAGAAGAGAGGCACTATACTCATTATTGTTTGGAAATTCCGCAATGTAAGATAAAAAAAGTCCCATTACATTTTCGTATCTCGCAAATAAAAGAGTTTCCACAAAAAGAGAATTTCTGTTTGCATGTAAGTCGTTTGGCATCAGCCAATAAAAATGTACCAAGACTTGTGGCTGCTGCCAAGAAATATGGCTTTAATTTAAAGTTGGCTGGTCATCTTATGGGGCTAACGGAACTGAATTGGATGAAGCAACTTATAGGCGATGCAAAGAATATTGAATATGTGGGGGAGTTGACTGAGGAGGAATTGAAAGATATGTATAAGCGTGCCAGAGTTTTTGCATTGCCTAGTCTTCAAGAAGGTGTAGGAATGGTAGCTCTTGAAGCTGCGGCTTATGGTTGTGAGATTGTATTAACTAATTATGGTGCTCCGAAAGAATATTATGATGGCAGGGCAGTACTAGTCAATCCTAAGTCAGTAGATGAAATAGGTCGTGGTATAATGAAACTGATGAATGAATCTTGGGGGCAGCCTGCACTGAAAAAATTTGTTGAAGATAATTATAGTGAAGCGGCTTGCTGTCGTCTGTTACATGAGTCTATATGTATGGGGCTTTCTCTTTAGTTTAGAGATGCTGACACAATAACAACTCTTCAGAACGGCCGTAACTACGGTTCTGTCTTGCGGGTTGGACCCACTCGAAAAGTTTTTGAAAGTATGTGATGTAAGGTGAATTTTACTTGATAAGGAGAGAGCAAAAGGCCTTGAATTTTTAAAGCGGGCAATAGAGTTTATGGGAAATAAGAAATGGGAGCATTGAAAATCAATGTCCTAAATCTTTGTTCAATAATTAGCTTGGCAATATGATGATTATTAGAAATAATTGACAAGTAAAAATCATTATAATAATATTTAGGTATGAATAAAAAAGTATATGTTGGCATGTCTGCTGACATGATTCATCCCGGCCACTTGAATATTATCAAGGAGGCCGCTAAACTCGGTTCCGTGACCGTAGGTGTATTGACAGACGAAGCGATTGCAAGTTATAAACGCTTACCCTATCTTACCTACGAACAGCGTTCCGAGATTGTAAAATCCTTGAAAGGTGTGGATTGTGTCATACCTCAAAAGACATTGGATTATGTACCCAATCTGGAATTGCTGAAACCGGACTATGTGGTGCATGGCGATGATTGGAAAGAAGGCATACAAAAAGCCACGCGGCAGCATGTCATTGACACTTTGGCAAAATGGGGTGGAAAAGTGATTGATATCCCTTATACAAAAGGGATATCGTCCACGAAACTGAATGAACATTTGAGGGAGATAGGCACAACTCCCGAAATTCGCCAGAAACGGTTGCGTCGTTTGATCAATGCCAAGAAGATTGTGCGTATTTTGGAATGTCATAACGGTTTGTGCGGCTTGATTGCAGAAAATGCATGTGTGGAAATGAATGGTGTCAAGCAGCAGTTTGACGGTATGTGGTCTTCCTCTTTGACAGATTCAACCTCTAAGGGAAAACCAGACATTGAAGCCGTGGACTTGACTACTCGCCTGCACGATTTGAATGATATATTGGAATGTACAACCAAACCGATCATCTATGATGGTGACACGGGTGGGAAAGTGGAACACTTTGCTTTTACAGTCCGTACATTGGAACGGCTGGGAATTTCCGCAGTCATCATCGAGGACAAGGTGGGCTTGAAGCAGAATTCATTGTTTGGAACTGATGCTGTCCAGATGCAGGATACCATTGAAGGATTTTGCCATAAAATCAGAACGGGGAAGAATGCGCAGGTTGCCGATGATTTCATGATTATTTCTCGTGTGGAAAGTTTGATAGCGGGTAAACCGGTGGAGGACGCCTTGGAAAGGGCTATGGCTTATGTGAGTGCAGGTGCCGACGGTGTGATGATTCACTCTAAGGATAAGTCCGGTGAAGACATCAAGGAGTTCTGTACACGATTCAGGAAGGAAAATCAAACCACTCCTATCATTGTAGTGCCTACTACTTATAATCATATAGCGGAAGATGAACTGGAATCGTGGGGAGTTAATGTGGTTATTTATGCCAACCACATGCTACGTAGCGCTTATCCTGCCATGATGAATTGCGCAAAGTCGATTCTGCGCAACCGGCGTTCATTGGAAGCCGCCAATGAATATTGTATGCCTATTAAAGAGATTCTTAATTTAATTCCCGGAACCAAACAATAAGCCATGATCAGACCGGATTTTTTTATTGAACAATTGATGAATTATGACATCTCTTTTTTTGCGGGTGTTCCCGATTCTTTATTAAAAAATATTTGTGCATATATCACTGACCATTCAGATCCGAAGAATAACATTATAGCAGCGAACGAAGGGGCTGCCATGGGCTTGGCTGCTGGATATCATTTGGCCACGGGTAAGATTCCGGTGGTTTATATGCAGAACTCCGGTGAAGGCAACATGATAAATCCTTTGTTGTCTTTGACTGATGCCGATGTGTATAACATTCCCGTTTTGCTGATAATCGGCTGGCGTGGTGAACCCGGTGTGAAGGATGAACCGCAGCACATAAAACAAGGAAAGGTTACTTTGGGCCTTTTGGATGCGGTGGGAGTGAAATATGACGTGCTTTCTGGTAATGAGGATGAAGTCGCACAGCAAATAGGGCAGGCGGTATCATATATGCGGCAGACGGGAGAGGCGTACGCTTTGGTCGTTCGCAAGAATACGTTTGACACTTACCGATTGCAGCATACAGAAGAATATCCGCTTTCATTGAGCCGCGAGGAAGCCATTCAAATGGTTGCCGGCGCTTTGGATGAAAAGACAGCGGTGGTTAGTACCACCGGGATGATTTCACGTGAACTGTTTGAGTACAGGGCCAATGGCCAGCTAGGACATCAACGTGATTTCCTGACAGTAGGGTCCATGGGACACGCCTCTCAAATAGCGTTGGGCATCGCATTGCATAAGCCTGCCAGGAAAGTATGCTGTTTTGACGGCGACGGGGCCATGCTGATGCACATGGGGGCTATGGCCGTTATCGCCGGTTGTCAGCCTAAAAACTATTACCATGTCGTCTTTAACAATGGCGCGCACGATTCCGTGGGCGGGCAGCCCACTGTGGGATTGAATATTAATTTGGCTAATGCGGCTAAAGATATGGGCTACCGTCAGGTCTGGACTGTAAAATCCAAACACGAACTGCAAGAAGCGTTGCCTGAATACTTGCATGCGGACGGGCCGGTATTGCTGGAAGTCCAAGTAAAGAAAGGTAACCGGAAAGATTTGGGACGTCCAACTAAAACTCCCGTTGAAAACAAGGAATCCTTTATGGCTTTTTTAAAAAATAGGCAATGATTGATCAAAAAACATATGTGGGATGTGACAGCTTGTTTCATCTGTCGGATCTGCTCAAAGCGTTTGGTTCGAAGCATGTGCTGATTGTCAGAGGGAAGAAATCGTATGAATCTTGTGGCGCGCAAGCCTTGATTGACAAGATACTTTTTGACAATTCGTGTATAAGCTATGAGTATCAGAATTTTGAAGAGAATCCCAAGATAGAAGACGTTCAAGCCGGGTTGTCCATCATTGAAAACCATCCGGTTGATACCATTCTTGCGGTAGGGGGCGGCAGTGTCATGGATATGGCCAAACTGATCCGGTTCTCCCATTCCTATGAAGGTGAGCTGACAGGCGGACTCTTTGAAAAGAAAAATGCGTTAATCAAATTGATAGCCGTTCCCACCACTGCCGGTACGGGCAGTGAGGTAACCCGGTTCGCCGTAGCTTACAAGAACAAAATCAAGTATTCCTTGGATCACGAAGATGTATTGCCTGATGCGGCTGTGGTATATCCTCCTTTCACTTATGACAATCCGACGTACTTGACGGCTTGTACGGGGTTCGATGCTTTGGCTCAGGCCATCGAGTCGTACTGGAGCGTGAAGGCGGATACGGAAAGTCTGAACTATGCTACCCTTGCGATTCGGAAACTTTGGGACAGTTTGCCACGGCTGGTTGAATCACCGACAGAAGAATTAAGAAACAGGGTGTCTGAAGGGGCTTATTGGGCAGGGAAGGCTATTAATGTTACCCGTACCACAGCTGCCCATGCGTTGTCCTATTCCTTGACGAGCCATTATGGTTATCCTCATGGTCATGCGGTGGCTTTGGTTTTTCCCGCTGTCTTCAATCTGAATGTGCATGCATTGGATAACCTGTCACCCTTACTTGACAAGAATAGGTACTCGCATCGGATAGATAGTCTTCTTGAGCTGTTAGGTGTAGATAGAGAAAATGCTAGTCGGCTAATTGCGGATTATATTTTTAAGCTTGGATTGGGGTTAAAAGAAAATATACCAAGTGGATATGAAACAGAGGTATTGCTTAGTGGAGTAAACCTATCTCGGTTGGGCAATAACCCGATTACTTTAGATACAATGCAAGTGACGGAAATATTTAACGCGTTCAATGACATCTGTGTGTAACCCTGTTTGTTAAATTAAAGATATTATAGTAAATAGAAAAGACTAGACGGAAAAATAAAATTGAGCATGAAAGAGATTGGTACGGAGGAATCAAAAGAGATTCAGATAGGAATAATGAAGTTTATCCATGATTTTTGTGTGAAAAACAACATTCGTTATTCTTTAGCTTATGGTTCTGCCATAGGAGCAATACGGCATAAAGGGTTTATCCCTTGGGATGATGATATTGACATCATGCTGTTGCGGGAGGACTATAATCGTTTTATCACCCTGTTTGAAGACGCGGATGGTGTATACAAGCTGCGCTCCTTGGAAAATGATAAAAATTATGTTTTACCGTTTGCTAAGGTTGAAGACACAAGGACAGTGATGGAACAATCATCCAATCTGGGGAATACAGGTATATTTGTTGATGTGTTTCCGGTGGATGATCTTTTTGATGGAAAGGAAGAAAGCATAAGGTTTGTTCTGAAATTGTCTTTCTTAAAAAAATGCTACATAGCGAAGATTATACGTTCCATGAAATACGTAGATTGGTATAAGATACCTGTTTTGTGGTTGCTTAAAATCATACTTGTATTTGTTCCCGTTCGTTTTTTTGCTGAAAAATGGACAATGATGGGTAAGAAGGGAAAGGAAGGTTCCGGATATGTGGCGTCATTGTATGGAGCGTACAAAGAGAAAGAAGTGATGGAGAGAAATATCTTTTCCACTTTTATAACAGTTCCTTTTGAAAAGGAGAATTTTTTTATAGTGGAAGCCTATGACCGGTATCTTTGCCATATTTATGGTGATTATATGAAGTTGCCTCCCGAGGGCAAACGCCATTCTCCGCATGTCATTAGTAAGATATATTGGAAAAAGTGAGGCGTGCCGGTCATTAAAACGGAATTGACCTTGGCACAACCTCACGGCGCCGGGCGATAACTTTTGCTATCTCCCTTCCAAATACCCGAACACCCCTTCCGCGTCAAAGCAAGGGCAAGCCTTCGGAATACTTCCCGGCATATCTCTGTGTCCGCGAATCCGGACACAGGGAAAGAGTTTCACCAGCCGCATCAGCAGCAAGATCAGTTGCTCCGTCTGTTCCGGTGTACGGGTATCGGCGGGATGTCCCTGCTCATTCAGTCCGCCCTCGTAGCAGATGCCGATGCTGCAACGGTTCCAGGGGCGGCAATGAGCGCCCACCTCCAGCAGGCGGCGGTGCTGGGTCACGCTGCCGTCACGACGGATGTAGAAATGGTAACCCACCGTGCGGAAGCCCCGCGCCTTGTGGTCGCGCAGAAGTTGCTCGGCAGTATAGTCACGGTCGCAACGGGTAGCGGAGCAGTGGATGACAAGGTATTTCACGGCACCGGGGGAGGCCATCATCAGTCCGTCCTCTATGGTGAGAAGCTGGCGCTCGTTCAGCACCTCCTCCTCACCGATAATTATAGGAAATGTTTCTTGTATCATAATAATATGGAAAATTGAGAATTAAGAATAGAAAATAGAAAAAGGCTGTGACCACTCTTTAAATGAGCGATGCGCAACTGGTTATGCCCAGGGCGGTGAGGGCGGCGATAGCTGCCTGGATAATTGCCCGGAGGATTTGTGGCCAGGTGATTTTCTTGGATTCTTGCTTGGATTCATTCATGGGAATATCAGTTTTGGGGATCAGTTTAAAATGTAAATGAAATAAGGAGATTACGGAACAGACGGACACGGAGGAGTGAAAAAACTCCGTGTCGTCCGTGTCCCATAATCACATCATACTACCTCTGAGGAGCCGGGGAACCGGATCAGATGTTTCCGTCTGCCGGCCCGTCCGGAGAAGCGGCCGTTCCGGAGGCTTCCGCGTTATCATCAGCAGAAACAGTGGAAGCATCAGAAATATCAGAAGAAGCAATAGCGGCAACATCAACAGCAATAGCCGTAGCGGAAGTAGCAGCTTCCTCATCATCTGCAGAATTGCCCGTCAGGTCTACCGTAGTCTTTCCGGCCTTCAAGGCTTTCACCACCTCGGCGGCTGCCTTACGGGTGGGAACCAGTTGGAATTCGGCATCCTGACGCAGATTGTTGAAACGTTCGCCCGCAGCCCAGAGCACGTTCACAGCGGTGATGTTGTCCGCAGTGAAATCGGCCAATGTCTCGGCACCGTAGCTCCGGAGGCTGTTGGAGAATACACCCAAATCGCCCAGCTGGACTTGCTGTCCGTTCAGCAGCTGTTCGCGCAGGCAGTCCACGGCCAGGATGATAATGGCCTGGATGTCGGCACGCGAGTACACGCAGCCGTGGCTGGCGATGTGGTGGCAGAACTTGTCCAGTGTCATCACTTGTGAATACTGGGCGTTGGCATACGCTTTTTTGGCAGCGTCTTTGTCGGTGGGGTTACCACGCATACAGGTACTGTAATTAATCATAAATTAAAAATTAAGAATTAAAATTTAACATATTCCGTTTGGTCGCCGAGGGGAGGAGGAAACGTTGCTTCCCGCGGGCTGCACGAAGGTAACGTGTAGGGCTGAAGGTTAGTAACGTATGGGCCCGCAGGTTAGTATCGTGTGAGGCCGGAGGTTAGTAACGTGCCGGCTCCCTTGTCGTTGACATTGCAAACATACCACATGCCGCATGGACGCTGAGTACCTTTGAAGACTTCTGAAGCTTTACGGCTCTCCCAGGTATTCTTTGATGAGAAGCACCTGCCTGAAGGTGAGTGTGCGCCGGCAACGAAAGCCCGGGTCCGTGGCATAGAGACGGGTGCAAAGTTCGGGATTCATGTTGATCCAGCGCATCAGATGCTGGACGGCAGTCCGCGGACGGTGGACGTATTCCGGAAAATATTCCAGCGCCAGGCTGCTTTTGGTATAAGTCTTGATCATGTTTGATGAAAAATTTAAAATTAAAGGATTAAAAACTTTCTTTCATTGCCCTTTTCCCTTCACACGTACGCGTGAGGTGAACTGGTATCGGCCCCTGCCGATGGTTTCTATCGTGCCTTTTTCGCCCATGCGTCTCAGCAGGGTGTCGAAAGTGCTCTCACTGATGCCGTTCCGGTGTGCCACTTCCATGGCTTCCTTGCGGGTAAACGTCATGGGGAGGGAGGACAGGAAGATTTCCTGGGGCGAGGCCTTGTGGCCGGGCGCTCCGGCGGCGGGAAGGTACATCAGCACATGGCAGGAGTGGCGGTAGAGCGGCTCCACCAGATTCATCACGGCTTCGAAATCCTCGGGGGTGATGGTGAGCAGGAAGGAGGGGGTTATGTTGTCCGTTATGTTCTCGCGCGGAGTATGGGCACAGGGAGATAGACCGGGACAGGCACGCAGTCTTTCGTTCATGGAACGGGCTGACTCCGGGGAATCTATGATTGTTTCCAGCGAGCGCAGCCATGCCACCACGCTCATGATGCGGCATACGTTGATGGCGATACGTGCCACCGTGCTCCGCATGTGGCTGCCGTGTGCGGCGCCGGCATGGCTGAATATTTGTGCCATGCGGCGGTTGAACTCGTCCTGCTGCGCGGCGGACAGTTGCAGACGGAATCCGTTGGTCTCGGCCTTTACGGCATCCAGTACTGTTTTCCATTGTCCGCCCCATTGGTGGAACTGCTGTGCGTAGTCCGTTCCGGACGTGTCGAACTGGCTGACCCATTCCTGTATGGGCGGCATATAGTAGAACAGCTGGCGGGAGAAGAGTCCGTTCTCGGGCGAGGGGATGAGCGGGCAGAGCTGGGCGGGGGTGCCGCTGAGCAGGAGGCTGAGCAGCAACCGTCCGCATTCGCGGTACTCGTGGTTGGTGCGGCGGTTGTAGGCCAGACGGTCGTGGTCGAACGCATTTCGGAGGGTATGGCTCCAGTGGCCGTAGTCGGTGCCGATGGCGGTGCTTACCGTGTCGGCCTCGCTTTCGCAAATCATGCCTGCGCCGTTGTTGTCCATCAGGTTCTCCTGTATGCCTGTGCCGGAGTTGTCACCGGCTATGAAGAAAAGTTTCATCCGTGGCATTTCGGGTTCGGTATGTTTGGTCCGTTCCTTGCCCATATAGTCCCATTTGGTTTTTTCCACATGATAGTCTTTCATCTTTTGCTGATAGGCGGAGAGCATCTCCTGATGGATCGGCTCGGCCAGCTGGCGTACCCATGCCAAAGCTCCCTTGCCCGAGGCGGGGAGAGCCAGGATGAAAGTTTGCAGACACGGGTAATGGTCCTTGTGGCCATAGTTGAAACAGACCAGTTTGTTGAGCGTGGCACCCAGCACGGTGATGGCTCCCAGCAGCAGGATGTCCCGTTGGGCTTTGGACTCGCCGCAGTCCACGGCTTGTTGCAGGAAGCGGGGCCACCGGTATTCGGGGAAGGGAGGGGGCAGTGTCTGCTCTTCCTGTCCTTCTCCGGACAAGTGTTCCGGAGTTCCGATGCCGGCAGTATTCCCGGGTTGTTGTACGGATGTATTCACTGGCTGTTGTACGGCCGCCTTTCCCGGTGCATTATAAGTATCGTGTACGTGTGAAAGGGGGGAAGGGGTGAAAGAAAGTTTCTTCACGTCCACTCCCGCCATTTCGGCCAGGTGCCACACGGTGCCGAGGGTGTTCTTGCCGTGCCCGTTTCCGATGGCGTTGGTGTACATTTTTTCGGCATCTTCGTGACGGTACTTTCCGGACAGGCGGCAGATGCGATGGAAATATGCTCTTCCGGCCTCGCCGCAGTCATTGGCTATGGCAAAGGCCAGGGGCATGTATTCTTGATACGAGGGGGCGATGTTCGCTCCCGCACGCTCGATGGCGTTAACGAGTTGTTCCAGACTTTGAATCGGATTGTTCATGTTTTTTAGTGATTAATTAGTGATAAATTAGTAGTTAATGGTTCGTGATTAATGCTATGCAGACCTCCACGCGCAGCTCACTAATCACCAACCGCTAAAATTATTTTTCTCTCAGTTTCGCTTCTTCATCGTGGCAGATGAAGCATGCGCGGCACAGGTCGGCGTTCGACTTGTCTATTTGCAGTTCGTACTTGCAGTGCAGGTATTCCCATGCGTTTTGCATGGCCATTCGGAAGGATTCTTTTACTGTTTTGTCGGTGTACAGGCGGTAGGGGACGAACAGTTTCACCCCCGTTCCGCTGGGCGATACGAAAGCCAGGTCGGGCAGGAGGAAATCGTCGTCGAACAGCCGGTCGCGCAATTCCCGGGCTTCATCGGCGGATGCCAGATGGTCCAGGTCAATCACGAAGTCTCCGCTGGGGATGAGCAGACTCTGTTCGCGGCAGTAAGTAAAGATTCCTGCCGGAGTGACGTACGGCAGCAGCTGCTGTTTCAGTTGGCGGAACTGTTTCGGGTCGGTCAGTGCGGTGCGCACCCGGCCGGTTTTCTCCGCCAGCGGGGTGTTGTTTACAATATAGTCATGAAGAGCCTGAAGGCTGCATACGCTGTCCGGCACCTTGTTGGTGATGGGAGCGTTGAAAAAAGTGACGATGCTTTGTCTCATACTTTGTTTAATTTTTTAATAGGTATATAAGTAATATTGACAGCGAAGTTACGCTTTGCGCGTCATGCCTCCAATAGCGTTCAGAAATGAGCTGTTATTGTGTGGAAAAGAATTGTTTAATTCAGAAATTATGGAAAAAAAGAAAGAAGAAAATGCCTGTGTATTTTATATCACGGGAGGTAACAACCAGATTATGCCTAACGTTACGAAGGTAGTTCAGAACTTTTATGTAGATCGTTCCGAAATGGATGCAATGAAGGAGCACGGAATGGAAAGTGTAAAAAAAAGAGAGCCGGTTCCGGTCGAAACGAAGTCTTCTGACCAGAAGGCTGATGATTTGAAGCTGGCCGAGGGCGAACTTCGTATTTATTATACGGATGATGTTTCGCTGAATGCCTTTATTATCCGTGTTGGTGCCTGCAAGGATGCATCCGATCTGGCCAACTTGGTGGTGGGTGAAATGATGGAGCATACCATCATGAATGGTGGCATTGTTGTCAAGGCTCACTTCATAGAGGCGCTGCTGGCATTTGTTCATTTTACCAAGGGAAGCAGCGTGAACAATATCCGTCAGCATATTCGGAAGTTTATGGATATGTTCGGGATAAAGAAAGGGGGAAAGGATTCAAATCATGAAAAATGATGATGCAAAAGGACGGAAATAGTATGACACAACCTTTGATATCAGTGATCGTTCCTTGCTATAATGTGGAGGAGTATTTGCCGAGGTGCGTTGAGAGTGTTCTGAACCAGACATATCGTAATCTTGAAATACTTCTGGTGGATGACGGCAGTCCGGACCGCTGTGGTGAGATTTGTGACGGATATGCTGCCGTGGACAGTCGTGTCAAGGTGATTCATAAAGAGAACGGTGGGCTTAGTGATGCCCGCAATGTGGCGTTGAACGTTATGAAGGGGGAGTATGTCACGTTTGTGGATAGTGATGATTATGTGGCGGCGGATTATGTGGAATATCTTTACAAACTGATGGAGGAGTATGGAGTGAAGCTGTCAGTGAGCCGGCATCAGGAGTTTAAGGATGGTGCCTCCGTGTCCGTGGAAATCCGCACGTGTCCGGTGGCTTCGGAGTCGGTAGGTCAGGATGAGGGGTTGGCCTGTATGTTCTATCAGCAGGCATTTGACACGACTGCATGGGGCAAAATGTATCATCGCTCCCTTTTTTCTGATGGCATTCGTTATCCTGAAGGGTGGTTGTATGAAGATTTACCCACTACTTATCGTCTGATGATGAAGTGTGACTATATAGCGTTTGGTAATTATCGTAACTATTTTTATCGGATTCGCAGTACCAGTATAGAGGGAACTCCGTTCAAGCCGTTGAAGTATGAGAGCTGTATGAGAATAATCCGTCAGCTTGAAGCGGACAAGGTGCGGATGCCGGAACGGGTGAGACGGGCTTTGGACTGCCGTATCGTAAGTTTCGCCTTTCACATTCTGTTGGAGATTCCGCAGGAAGAAAAGGAGATGCGTCGTAGTCTTTTGGAAATTATCCGCCGGAAAAGAATACATGTGCTGTTTGATGGAAAAGCCCGGAGAAAGGCGCGGGCAGCGTGTCTGCTGTCCTTGGCTGGGGTGTGGCTGGTGAATTTGTTCGTTGGTTATGGGAAGTCGAGGAAAGTGGATTGAGGATTATTAATGGTGGAATTGTCTCCCCCCCGGGGGGGACTTCATTCCGTCAGGTCTGAGATAGTCATGGGATATTAAGTAAATTCGCCTGAAACTTTTGTCCGGATGGAATTGTTTATGTAACTTTGTAATAAGCAATGTGGCGATATAAATATGGAGTAAAGTTATGGAAGAGATAAAGCAAGTGCCCTACGGTGTGTCCGACTTCGTGACGGTGAGGGAACAAAATCTGTATTATGTGGACAAGACTATGTATTTGTCCTTACTGGAGCAGCAGCCTCGAAATGTGTTCTACATCCGTCCCCGCCGGTTTGGAAAGAGTCTGTTCATCAGCATGATGAGGGCTTATTACGACAAGGCGATGGCTGCTAATTTCGACTCCCTGTTCGGTGGGCTTTGGGTTCATGAACACCCCACGCCTCTCAGGGGCCGGTACCAGATGCTTTATCTGGACTTCTCCCAGGTGGGCGGAGACATCGACCGACTTTCTGAACGTTTTAATGATTATTGCAGTTTGATGCTGGATGATTTTATGCACTCTTATCGTGATGAATATCCTGATGAAACAGTGAAAGCGTTCTTCGAGACCCGGCAGATGGCCGATAAACTGGACTTGATACGCAACAGTGCGGTAAGACTTCGCATCCCCCTTTACCTCATCATCGACGAATACGACAATTTCACGAATATCGTACTCAACGAGAATGGCGAGGAGGTGTATCACGCCATCACCCATGCCAGCGGTTTCTACCGCGATGTGTTCAAAAAGTTCAAAGGTATGTTCGAACGTATCTTCATGACGGGAGTGAGCCCCGTGACCCTGGACGACCTGACGAGTGGATTCAACATCGGCTGGCACTTGTCCATGAACCCCAAGTTCGACAAGATGCTGGGCTTCAGTACCGAGGATGTGCGTTCCATGCTCCTTTACTATAAAGAGGCGGGGATGCTTCCTTCCGAAAGCGACGTGGAGGCGATAATAGCGGAGATGAAGCCGTGGTATGACAACTATTGTTTCGCCAAGGAGTGCCTGAAGCAGGAGGAACGTGTGTTCAATTGTGACATGGTGCTCTATTATCTCCGCCAGTACATGGATAGCGGTCACTCTCCCGAACGGATGGTTGATCCCAATACGAAAACCGATTACAACAAACTGAAAAAGTTGCTGCGGTTGGACCGTCTGGACGGTGACCGCAGAGGCGTCATCCGCCGTATTGCCGAGGAGGGACAGCTGATAGCCGGTGTGGAAGAGTCTTTTCCGGCCCGTGACTTGACGAATCCCGACATTTTCCCTAGTCTGCTGTTTTATTATGGGATGCTGACCATAAAGGGTACGTATGGCTCTCAGTTGGTTTTGTGCATACCGAACAACAATGTGCGCAAGCAGTATTATGAGTATTTGTTGGAGAACTACAGCGAATATAGCGGAATACAAATATCTTCCTTATTGACGCTGTTCACCCGGATGTCCTTTGACGGTCAGTGGCGTGAGGCGTTGCAATACATCGCAGACGCTTACCGTAACCTGTCCTCCGTCCGCGACTCCATAGAGGGCGAGCGCAGCATCCAGGGCTTCTTCATGGCTTACCTGAGTCTGAACGATTATTACATCACCGCTCCCGAAGTGGAATTGAATCATGGGTATTGTGATTTCTTCCTGCTGCCCAACCTGACGCATTATCAGTCCCGGCATAGCTACATAGTGGAGCTGAAATACCTGCCGAAAAAGGACTTTGACTCGAAGGCCGAGGAGCAGTGGCGGCAAGCTGTGGAGCAGATAGACGGTTATGCCCGTGCGCCAAGGGTGGATGCGTTGCGTCAGGGCACGCAATTGCATAAGATTGTGATGCAGTTCTCAGGATGGGATCTGGTGAGGATGGAGGAGGTATAACTAACTCTGTTGAAAATCGAAAGTTGAAAGAGACCTGTTCTGCCCCACTCTCCGTTAAGGGGGGCAGAATATCATTTTTCAGGCTATGGTGAATGGCTGTGGTATGCTTTTTCTAACTGTAAAAGTCTTCCCGTACATACATGTATGTGTCTTTTGAAAAATAGGACACCGTATATTGATTAAATACAAATCTATTTTATTCTTTTTCTTATCGGTCGTGAGCTGAAAAGCATGCGGCCCTAATCCCTTTTGTACTTTTTATGAAGAAAATCAGATTGCTCCACATCGTGCAGTGTGCCGGTGGTGTGGATTGCTACCTGCGTATGCTGTTGGCTCACATGGACAGGCATCGTTACGTCCAGATAATACTTTGTTCGAAGGATTATTCGGAAAATGATTATCGGGAGCTGGTGGACGAGTTCATACAAGTTGATATGTGCAACTCATTGTCCTTCAAGAAAGATGTAAAGGCGGTGTCCCAGATACGGAAACTTATCAAGAATTGTCATCCTGATATCATCTATTGCCATAGTAGCAAGGCGGGTGGGATAGGACGCATCGCCAACATAGGTACAGGTATTCCGTTGGTTTATAACCCTCATGGATGGGCTTTCAATATGAAAACGGGATGGTTAAAAAGTTTTGTCTATTTATGGATGGAGCGTTTGCTTTCGCCGTTGGTCACTCGCTATATCATTATTTCCAATTATGAGAAAATGTCTGCAGTACAACATCGTGTGGCTCAGGCTCACAAGATGAAGGTCATTTTTAACGGCATTGATATGGATGCAGTGGACAAAATGTCGGGGACTGTGACCCGTGCTTCGTTGAATATACCTGAGAACGCTTATTTGATAGGCATGGTCGGTAGAATTTCGCGACAGAAAGCTCCGGATACTTTTATCCGGATGGCTGCTTTATTGAAAGATGCTCTTCCCCACGCTTATTTTATGATGGTGGGAGATGGGGATCAGCGTGATGAAATGGAGCGGCTGATAAAGGATTGCGGATTGGAAGGAAGAGTGATTATTACGGGCTGGGTGAATAATCCGCTGGCTTATTCCGGCTTGTTTGACCAAGCGATGTTGCTTTCTCGTTGGGAGGGATTTGGTTTAGTACTTGTTGAATACATGAAGTTGGGAAAACCGATTATAGCCACCGAAGTGGATGCGATTTCAGACTTGATAACAGATCACGAAAATGGATTGTTGGTGGAAGTGGATCATGCGGAACAAGCAGCGGATGCTGTTAAGGAAATTATGAATGATGTGTCACTGAGAAATAAATTGATCTCCAATGGGATGATGAGGGCGAATGCCTTTTTTGATGTGCAAAGAGTGGCTCGTGAACACGATGCCTTGTTTTCGAAAATTAGAAACTTATATAATAGATAGTAATAATATGTTGAGAAAGTTCTGTCTTGTCTTTGTCTGTGTTGTTTGTTGGTTGGTGAATATGAAAGCACAAATCAACTACGGCACCACCGGCCTGATGAACATGCCTACCGCCGATATGCAGCGTGATAAAACCGTCATGGCCGGAGCCAATTGGCTGAACCATCATGCCACTGTTCCCAGGTGGTGGTATGACACATGGAACTACTACATCAACATCACTATTTTTCCTTGGCTGGAAGCCGGTTACCTGTGTACAGGTCATAAAGCGGTACCTGTAGATTATGGTAATCAATCCGGTTATTGGGTACCCTCCACATACGGCAAGTTCATCAATCAGGATCGTTCCTTTCATTTCCGTCTGCGGGTGTGGAAAGAAGGCTGGTGGAAAGAATGGACACCCCAGATAGTGATTGGATCCAATGATGCAATAGGTGTCTTAGATATAAGAACAAATATCCTCGCTGATACAGATGCTCTTTACCTGACAGCTATTGATAAATACGGTCATGAACTTTGGCGCTGGACTTTCCCGGTCAACAAACTGAATCAGCAGACAGAAC
>ERZ773216.2167-NODE-2167-length-20467-cov-7.962473_pt1 | contig 20467 bp, 19 predicted proteins | sample MGYA00511259_ERZ773216 | MGnify/ENA primary metagenome ERZ773216 (study PRJEB29015, sample SAMEA2737764) | human gut metagenome | biome: human gut; feature: human-associated habitat; material: faeces | place: China | collected 2012 ... | reverse complement strand
TTCGGCTGAAACACCAGCGCCCCCAGATACCCGAACACCAGCGCCGCGGCGATCCCTGCAGAGGCGGCTGTCAGGCCACCTTTGAAGATCCCAACGAGGCCTTCCTCTCCCACGGCTTTTGCTACTCCTTTCCACAGAGTATTGCCAAAGCCGAGGAGCGGCACCCCGGCTCCGGCTCCGGCCCATTTCAGAAAAGGTTCATAAAGCCCAAGCCAGCCTAAGATATTGCCGGTCACAACCAGTGTTACCATGACCCGGCCCGGCATCATTTTTGTGCGGTCCAATAGAACCTGTACCAGGGCACAGATGATGCCGCCCACAAGAAATGCCCGGACCAGTTCCATAATTATTTCATTCATACTACTATCCATTTCTTTCACACCTCCATCCGTTCCAGTATCACCGCATGGGCGATTCCCGGGATGCTCTGACCTTCGTTGTAGCTGACAGTAGATAGTAGTGCGCCGGTGGGCACAAACAGCACCCGGCTCCACTCACCACGCATCAGCTTCGGCAGAATACGGGCACACAGCGTTACCGCAGAGCAGCCGCATCCGCTTCCTCCGGAGTGGACATCCTGCTCACCGCGGTCGTAAATTTCCAGTCCACAGTCCATGTGCTTTCCGGTAATGTCATACCCGCTACTTTTCATAAAATCCAAAAGGGCTTTCTGTCCCACTGCACCCAGATCTCCGGTGATGATGCGGTCATAGTAAGAGGCATCCACGCCAAAATCCTCAAAATTCTGCCGTATGGTGTTCCAGGCCGCCGGGGCCATGGCGGCGCCCATATTCATGGAATCTTTGGTTCCCATATCCACCAGCTTTCCGGTGGTGATGCCGGTTACGGCGACACGGGTTTTATTCTTTCCAAGCACTACCGCCCCGCACCCGGTCACGGTCCAGGTGGCGCTCTGTGCCCTCTGGTTCCCGTATCCAAGTGGAAAACGGAACTGCTTCTCTGCCGTTGCGTAATGGCTGGAAGCCAGGGTCAGCACCCGGTCCGCATATCCGGCATTTACGCACATGGCCCCCAGGCCCAGCGCCTCTCCCATGGTAGAGCAGGCTCCGTAAAGGCCGAACAGCGGAATTTCCAGATCTACCGTACCGAAGGAAGTGGCAATCAGCTGTCCCAGAAGATCCCCTGCAAAGAGGTAACGCACCTCCCTCCGGTGAATATTTTCCTTCTCCAGCGCCAGATCTGCCGCCTGCTTCTGCATGGCACTCTCTGCCTGTTCCCAGTTTTCCATTCCAAACATCTCATCCTGCTCGATGACATCAATCCCGCCCGATAGCGGCCCCTGCCCTTCCTTCTTTCCCGCGACCGAAGCCCAGGAGGCCACAAAAGCAGGATGCTCAAAACGCAAGCTTGCTTTTCCCACCTGCATAAAAAAACTCCTTTCCTGCGCCATTCATTCTGAACATAGTATGCGCAAAAAAGGAGTTTTTATCCGATTTCTATATATTACTCAAACTTCGCACATAAATTTTAGCTATGCACCTTGAAAACTCAATATCTGGCAGTTATTCGGTTATCAATGTTCAGCTTTATGCAGCCTGTAGCTGAGTTTTCAGCATTATCGGAAGTGCATTGATAAACGCATCCACCAATTCGCTGATTTTCTCATCTGACAACTCGGTATTTTCCATAAGCATTGTCCTAAACATTTGAAGCAGCATTTGAAAAGCCTGTATCCATGTGATATCAGACATCTCATCAGAAAAGTATAAAAAGAGTTCGCCAAGAGAACGATTATCGTTGGATTCCCGGCTTGCCAGTGATAACATCATATATCTGGTAAAAACAACTGCGGTATGTGCTGTCATTGCATCATAGGACAAAGAATTACTCTCTTTGAGTTGTAGATTTTAATGGGCCCGTATGAGCTGCCGAAAGGCAGCTCATACGGGCCTTGTCATATATTTAAATTGTTACTTTGTAGAAAGAATCTGGCGGATGATCAGTTCCTGTGCTTCTTTCCATTCATCACTCATTCTTACGGTAAATCCATGATGGCTCTCCCGGAATCTGCGTATTGTCACGGTAACACCGGCCTCAACCAGTTTTCTTCCGTACTCTTCATTCGCAAGACAGAACGGACAATTCTGCGCATTGACAATCAGCGTTTCCGGCTGATTCTCCATCATGTCCGTAGTCGCGAATACCGGTGATACAAATGGCTGTTTTAAGAGTTCTTCGTCTCCATCCGCATAAAGCATGGAAAACGCCTGGGAGCGGTCTGACTTTCCGCTTGTATCGGTCATTGGCATATAGTTGTCATTTGCTGCATAGTCGAGCACCTGTAAGCATACTTTAAAATCCTTTGTCTGTGCGGCTTTCAGGGAGATTGCTGCTACCAGACAACCACCTGCGCTGTGTCCACCAATGGAAACCTTTTTCGGATCAGCCCCCCAGGATTCACACTGTTCAAATACCCACTTTACAACGCGGTAAGACTGTTCAAACGCAACCGGATAAGCATGATCTAAAGAGCTTGCGTAATCAATATCTACAACAATTCCATGAATCCGCGCAGCCAAGTGTTCACAATACAGATCATCATCCCCGTCCTGAAGGAAAATGAATCCGCCGCCATGCATGTTGACATGAACCGGGCATCCGTTTTTCCGGTCTTTTGCCATTGTGATATAACATTTTACCGGAACACCCACAGATGGAACTTCAACCACAACTTCTTTGCGTTCCGTATACTGTTTCCACTGTTTATAATCTTCCGGAATTACACGGCCTTCACGTCCCGTTTTTTTTCTTCCTCCGGTTCTGTCCTGTTTGATACAGACACGATATCGGTATCTCTCCGTGTATTTACCAGCATGTAACCACCACCTATGCGCTTTTTACGACTGTAGTATTAACAAGCTGATAGATTTCCGAATCTTCCGGAATCGTATCATCCAGTGTAAATATGACATTTCCGATCTTCGCAACTCCATGTCCCGGTTCTGCTGATTCAAGCTTCCGGATCTGAATACCGGATAAACTGTACATATCTGCAAGCTGGACTGCATCCAAGTGATCCTGCTTGAACATTATTACGTTTTCTGAGTTTTTCAACATCGTAGCAGCCGCCGGATTCTGCAGGATTTTCGTGACGTTCTGGACGATTGCTCGTAAGAATCCGCCATACTTTCTGCAGCGCTCAAAAAAGTCCTCAATAATGAGTGTTGCCGCCGGATGCTTGAAGAAATAGTCCATTTCATCAAATGTTATGTAAGTTGCCTTTCCAAGCTTCCGGTTGTGGATCAGTCTTTGATCGATCTGATCCATTATTACAATCATTCCGGCATCTTTTTCCTGTTTGTTAAGTTTCGATAAGTCATAACATACAAGCCGGCTCTGTATCTGAACGCTTGTCGGCTGTGCAAACGAATTGAACGATCCTTTGATATGACGTTCTAAAGCAAGAGCCAGCTGTTTTGCAGCCGGCTCTTGGTACTGTAAAAGAAGATCGTAAATATCTGTTAACGTCATCTGCAGGTACATTCCATTCATTACACCCTCGGCCAGCGTCCGAACCGCCCGGTCAACTAATGACTTTTCTGTCTCTCCAAATTTAGTCCCATCATCTAAAATAGCTTCCATGAACGATAGAATCAGATTACTTTTTTTCGTCACAGGATTGTCTTGGCGTGATTCGTCGACATATCCGTAATCTGCAGATATGTCGGCCACGTTGATGTGATCCACACCGACTTCGATAACTTGTCCTCCTAGAGCATAGACAAGCGGTGCATACTCTCCATCCGGATCTAGTATGATGCTGTCACCCTGCGTTAACAGAACTTCATATAGAATTTTAAGCTTGGCATCAACTGACTTACCAAAACCTGTCTTTCCCAGGATCCACTCATGCCCGGATCCCTGCTTTGTCCTGTCTACCCACTGCTGCTGTTTGGTTTCTTCGTGTTTTCCGTATGGAATACCTGTGTTCTGGTTCAGCTGTACACTGTTAAATGGCAGCATAATCGCGGTTGTGTCCGTATCACAGTCCCGGAGATACTGCACTGTCCGCTCGCCGAACGGAAGCGCATCCACAAGACCTTTCAGCTGTTGGAAATACATATATGACATTTCGCAGTTATAATCCCCTGCTACATCCAGGATACTCTCTGTATATTCATCTAGCTTGTTCATATCTTCTGCCAGAAAACATACAACAACCTGCATCAAAAACATCTTCTGATTATCATAATCCATTGCATTGTTATAAGCATCAATTACCTTTCTATCTTTTGCGATCTGTCTGGGAAGGCGCTCTGCAGCACCTCTTTGAACATTTGGTTTTCCTGACCAGAGATTGGCACTGGTTTCAACGCTGTCATCTTTTCGTTCGATCAGTTTTCGTGCCTCAGAGTTTGAAACCGCAACTATGTCACTGGTTGCTACCAGATTTGTATGAACGTCCGCAAGTCTTGTAAAAAAATCATCCCGGATGCTTGCCCCCCACGTACGAAGAAGCATACTCCGCCCGACCATGTTGTTCATCTCGAAATAGTCTGCATGTGGCCGGAACATATCCGGCGCCAGCCGGTCAATAAATTTTCTCGTATTAGTTTTGCTTCCCTTTTCTTGATTCCACGCAAAGCTGTATTCCGATTCCCGCCCTGCGTGAAGAAATGAGTGCAGCACTTCTCCACGCCGGTAGATACTCTGACGCTTGATTCCTGAGTCAAACGTCAAAAACTTTTTGTTTAAGTCCCGCTCCATACGGTTGAAATAGCTTTCCGCTTTTTCCTGATTTTTCTTTTCCGTAGAAAACGTGATAAATTTGTCCTGGATAAATCCACGGTCTCCTTGAATATCATCATAACGCAGCCGGTTATTCGCCGTCCGGATATGATCATAACCATCGCCTATGTCCGTAGGTAAAAGCGTCTGCTGCAACCGGTCTTTTTTGTTCATTCGTCGGTTTAGCAGCGTAATCTTCATCACTGCCTTGGAGCTGTCGAGCGAGTTAAGTAATTCCTTCCAGCTGTCATATACTTTTTTTCGATCATCGTTTCCTGCGGAATTGTAATCGATATCCTTCAGGTCATATGTCATGCTCCACCTACCCCCGTCATGCTTAAACATACCATTTTCGCAAATCTGTCGGATTGGTATAATATCCTGACTTCTAGTTTTTTTCGTCCGGTCCTGCGTCAGGTCGTACTGCATTATTGTTGTCACTGCCACTATAATCTTCCCTCCTTCCCCGAAGTACAAGCGGATGCCTATGCATCCGCCATGTTGAAATCATTGCTCTTATAATCTGCCATACATTCATCCCATCCAAGCTTATAAACCCGAAACTGCAGATAAATATAACTACAACTGCCACGACCGGAAACTTGAAAAAGTCAGGCACCGGAATGGCAAAATATGTAATCGATCCGGCAATCATGCCAAGTGTGATGCTAGCCACCTGTCCCGGTGTAAATCCAAGCATGGATGTCTTTATTTTTAATATTTCTTTGTTTGTTTTAACTTCAAGCATATATCCACGTCCCTTCTATAATCATAAATTAAGCTTCTGGTGAATCCATTGATCCGCACCTTTTATCATGCCAGCCATGACAAGGTACAAAAACAACATCTGAGATAAATAAGTCCAAAGCACCTCTGCTTTTTTTGCTTCAAGTTCCTTACTTGACATATTCCACTGTTCCCACCATATCTCAAATTCTTCTTCTGTCATATCTTCCTTTAACTCTGCGATCTGTTCCGTCTGCACCGTGCTAAAGTCGAAATTGTTAGCAAATGCTGAAAAGATCATACAGACTATAATGATCACAACCCCCTGCAGGCATACACCGACGAACGAACGCAAATATGATGCAAATGTGCCCCTAAGTGGTCCCGCGGCGCCACACGCAAGTGCAAGTGGTGCAACTGCGAGATGCAGATAGATATTAAACAATCGTCCATAGACCACCATGATGATCGTAAAACCGCATACCATAATTGCCAGAGAAAATATCAATGTAACAATAAAGAACAGTGTCGCTTTTGTTGCTCCAAGTCCAGCAGTCGCAAGCTTAACCTGTTGTGGAAGTTCCACCCATGACAAGTCTAGGAAATTGGTTCCATTCGGACCGGTAACCGCCTGCATGATCTCCTTAAAACACCAAAATATTAAAAGTAAAATATATTTGCCGCCCTGCAACAGGGTTGCTGTAAAACACAGTAGAATAATTGTCCAGATGATGGATCCGGCACGTCTTGTTTTGATGAATTCCCCGCTGTCATGGATTAGCGCAAGATAAAACCCGATAATCAAAATTGACATTGCAGGTCCCATGAGTGCGTCATAAATTGTGCTTACAACCTCCCATATCGTGCCATTCTGATACGATATGGGATCAAGCATTACAACTTCATATAACTGGCTCATCCATGCATCGAAAAATGCAATCGACGCCTGCAGCGTCGCTAATATCCAGTTCATAGGCATGCTCCTTTAGCTCATGATCCACGTTGCGATTGTTGGGGCAACACCTAATAATGCGCCAGCTCCCAGCGCGACAAGCCCCTGAATTTTCATGTCGGACTGATGTCCGAAAAAAGAAATTGCAAGAAGAAGCAGTCCAACTAAAAACGATACCCATCCTGCCGCAACTACAACATATGCAACCAGTTTTTTACCATTTTCGATTGGCTTAACAACATCATTTGGTATATCACCTGTCTGTACCGTCTGCATTGTCGCACTTACCTGTACTGTTCCCGGTTCTGCAGCTTTCACTTCCTTCGGTGCATAAAAAAAGCAGCCCATCAGGACTGCTACCATTCCGAACATGTATAAAATCATGTTCTTTCTCATCTTCAATTTTTTATCCATATAATTTTTTCCTCCTGTTCAAATACATTATCTTTGCTATGCTGCCAGTCTTTCCAACAGCTCCTCTTCCGTCATAACCACGCTGTCTGCCTTAATATCTTCCAGCTTAACGATCTTATCCCGATCAGCCGCATTGATCCGGCTAATCGATTGCATATGACCTTTCGACTGTGCCGTACTGCCCCAGTCGTAGATTTTAGCTGGATCTTCTTCTCTTTTCAAATTCTTGCCTTCAGCAATCATGTAATAATTAGGATGCTGTTTCATATTGTACTTTTCGTCCCTTAAAGCATTTTCACCTTCGATAATCAAGATTGCAAGCTTGTTCGATTTTCTTCTCATTTCGTCAGGTGTCATTAAATCTCGTTGTGTAGGTGTATATTGCACGGTATAATTTGCATTTACACCATGCGATTGACTGGTTGATCTTGACATGACCGTCTCTTTGCCGGCCAATGATGAGAAGTATTCGCAAGTCTCTTTTTCGTTACTGCCAAGGAACAACCATTCTGAACAGTCTCCCAGAATTGTTTTATGCAATGTCTCAAAAGTCTTTTCGATCTGGCTCTTATCTTGCAGCACAATCGCGAACGAAATGTTACGAGATCTAGCTGTTGATAAAATCTTATGATAATCGTCTGGTAACGCAATATTAGCAAACTCATCCATCAAGAATCGAATGTGTATCGGTAATGGTCCATCGTATACATCATCTGCAAGATCATACAGTTGCTGAAACATCTGCTGATATAGTGTCCCGATCAGGAAGTTCAAGCTTGACTTGGAATCTGGCGTCACACAGAACAAAGCAGTCTTTTGTGTGGCAAAGCTCCGGATATCGATATCATCTGTGATCGTAAGTTTCTGGAGTGCTTCTAAGTTAAAATATGCAAGCTTGGAAGATAAAGTAGACTGAATGCTCTGCAATGTTTTCGCGCCACCTTTGTGATAATCCTTATAGTAACCGACTGCGATATGCCCTGGCTTTTCTTTTTCAAGCTTTGCAAAGATCATGTCAACCGGCGACATAAAACCATCCTCGTCCGACACTTCTGCGGCGTGAAGAAGTTGCAATACTGTCGCTAAGTTCTGCTCTTCCTCCGGAGCTTCATGGTATAATAAAAAACAAAAAGCCATCATCAAGTTTTTCGCCATTTCATCCCAATACTGATCCATTTTCTGGGTGTTTTTCTGCTCCTGTGAAGCAAAAAAGTTGTTGACAAAATCAAGCACATCCATATCATTTCGGAAATATACAAATGGATTGTAACATATAGATTTTTCAGGTTTAGACACATCAAACACAAGAACCCGATATCCCATTCTCCTGAGCATATCCCCACATTTTTTTGCAAGTTCTCCTTTTGGATCCGTGACAACAAAGTTGCAGTTCATCTGCATTAGATTCGGTATTATATAACCTCGAGACTTCCATGTTCCGGGGCCTCCGAAGATAATTGTATTTCCGTTTTTTCCATGACGATGAAAATCAAATCCAAGTCTTGCTTGACTAGTAAGAATCATGTTCTGCATCTCTTTTGGAACTCCGGGAAATACTATTTCTTTTGCAGCATATTTTCGATTGATTTCTTGGACTGTCGCCCATCGAGATGATCCCTGCTCTTCACCGTATCTGGTATTTTTTAATGAATCACAAATCATAACCCCTATAAAGAAGTATATTACAGTTCCGATCAGCGCGATCTTCGGTGTCTGCTCCACAAAAAAAATCCGGAATGGGTGAATACTTAAATCCCTTTCCAGATTATCAAGAAAATAACTTAAACCATTGTGTGTTATAAAAGGCGCGGCACGGATTAATCCGTAGAGTACGAATGGATACATCACGATGAGTACAATCACAAGTGTCCTTCTACGTTGCTGCAGCATCCCTCTCCACCTCCTGCCTCTGGGTGTCTCTCTCACAAATTTTTTCCACCGGCATCCGGATATCTGCGTCTATCGTTTTATTAATCCGGGCAAGTCGTGTCAGTTCATTCTTTGCAGCCCGCTCTCCCATTTTGATCAATCGATCAGGAAGGATATCGATGTTCAATGCATCCGTGCTCACACCATAGTGCGACGCAAGTGCATATGCAGCTGTGCAACACGTAAAATGATATTGTGAACGATTGTACGTCATTGTCGTATCCTTCATCTGACTGTGACAAATGGCATGCCCCATCTCGGTCGCAATCGCAGTAAAAAATTCATCTGCAGATACCTTGCTTGACCGGACAACATATATTGTCTTATCTTTGGGCGAATACATTGCACGTGCACCGGCTGTATTCTTGATCTCGTCGACTACCACGACCGGCGGCTCATGTCTCGTAAGTAATGCTTCTAACGCTTGCAGGTTTGTCGGTTGGGGCTGTACATATGTATAATTTGTATCGTTGACATCATACATATACTTATAATGGTATCCGGCTGGCTCCCTGCTGTTTTCGAGATATATAACCTCTCCATTTTCGTCCTTATCAGGCTCCCAGATATAGTAATATGCAGCATCCTGATTCACACTCACGCCTTGTCTTTCCCATACATCCTGTGCCTTCAACATTGTAAATGGTCGTTCCTGGCTCTGATACATCAAAAGCAGCTGATTGTTTACTGAATAATCCGGACATTTTGTCATGATATCGAGATAATATTTTAGTGCTGCCGGATCCGACAACGCCCATTTCGACATCTGATTAACCCACTTATTATCTATGTTCATGCTTTTCCACCCCCTTCATTGCTTCTACGACATCCGTCAATGCTTTTTCTGTATTTGCCCTTTCTGGCTCACGCATCATATCCGCGATCATCAATTTTTCTTTACTTGTAAGATTCTTGGAACTGTCATCCTTATATACCATTCCTGATTCATCCACGCGATACCCGGACACGTACATCTGCTGGATGAAGTTTTCTGATAATTTTCCATTTGAAAGCATTTCCTGGTCGACCATGTACTGCATCTTGTCAAGATCCGTCATCTGATCAGCTGTTTTTCCTCGGAAAAGCTGTTCTCCATCCTCGTTGTATCTTGTTACTGGTCTATCCCAGCCGATATTTGCCACAACGGGCTCTGCTCCATCCGGAAGATCTGTCATAACTGATTCTCTTAAGTTTCTGGCCCCGGCGAACATATCTCGCGCACTTTCCTGGGCATGCTGATAATTCTCAATTTGATCTACTACGCTTTCACGCTCATTAATATTGATTGATGAGCTGTCGGATACTCGTTCTCCCTCCGGCAGCTCTTGGGTGAAATTTGGCTCAGTTTGCTCTCTTTCATCGCGGTTTGGGCTCATCATATCTTGTAATATCTTCTGTTCCGGCGTCAAGTTTTCTGCAGTCTGTTTTTCAGCATCCGTTAAATCCTGATCTAGCAATCCCTGAACCTGACCGATTCCAAGCATTTCAGAAATTCGGTTGATCCGGGAACTGTCACTCTTTTTCACTACAAGATCATATGCGCCTTCATTATTCATTGCAACGCAGTATTGGATGCCATATTTTTTTGACATCTCAGCAAATTTTTGCATCTTATCTGCAGGTACAGTGTAATAATCAAGCGGTTCACCTGACTGCAGCAATGCTTTCATCCTCGTTGCACCCGCCGACTTATCCGGTTGTTTTGCCAGTGCTGCAATCATGGCTGCTATATTCTTCGCGGCCGCTCCTGAAAGCCGGAGCGCGTACGTCATGCCCTGCAGCGTGAACGATACTATCATTTCTGCTTCCCGTGTTCCTTCCATTTTTATCCCTTCTTTCCTGATTTTTTCTTGTAAAAGCTGCAGTTTTCATTCTTGCAGTAAAGTGATTTCAGCGCCATGCATCGATCCGTTTTTTGCTGATATGCAAAACAATCCTCCTGCAGCTTACAGTTTTCTTCCTTCTTGCTCACGCTCGTGCCCCCTTTCTATCTCACGTACTTTTTGTACTTTATCTCTCATGCCCTGACTGTTCTCTTTGATATCTTTACACCAGTAAAGTTTCTTTCTGCAGTCTTTGATTTTTTCGTTTAGATAATTCTTTTTTTCGTCCAGTGCTGGCTTATCATCACCGGCAGATCGTAAATGGTTTATAACATATTGCTTCTCTGTTTGATACCGCTTTAGCTCCTGCTGCAGTTCAAATTCCACATCCGTTAAATCCTGCAGCGTTTCAATTTTGTTGCTGCAGATAAACTGTGTTTCCTTACGAATCTTATGCATCCTCGTTAGATCTTCGCGATATAAATAATTGACCTGTTTCGCTGTCATATGCTTTCCAGGATACATACCAAGCATGTAACAATAACGGATATACAGCGCCTTGTAGCCGGTGACTGTATATCGTGGTCGGCTGGTATATATTTTTCTGGCCATTTTTTCCTCCGGCATCCGGTATCTTCCGGATTTCACATTTTCCTGAATTTGGTTTTCTATTCCCAATAGTGAATATGCTTCTCCTAATCTGCGATCGATCCGGACAAAACGCTCTTTACCTGGTGGCTTCAATGTGAAGTATTTCGCCCCGGCTTTGATCACATATCCGCGATTTTTCAGTTCTTTAAGAAATTCCTGCATATTCCGGCTCTGCAGGATACACTCATCGATGTCCTGCTTAATAGCTGTCGTCCATGTCGGACGACCTTCCTGCTCTGCCTGGTACTCAGCATAATGTTTTCCCTTCACTTTCGGATTTTTAACGATGCTTTTATCGTATTGCCTGCATAGCCTGTCGGATTCTCTGGCCATGTCTTTCCATCTCACGTCCAGCTTTTTTCCTGTGCGAAATGATACACTGTTTATAACGAAATGATTATGGATATGCTCCCGGTCTAAGTGAGTACATACCAAAATCTCATAATCCTCACCCCACAGGTTCTGCGCAAGCTCCATTCCAATCTTATGTGCCTCCTCCGGCGTCACTTCACCAGGCTTGAAGCTCTGGTATCCGTGCCACAATAAAATTCCATTTTTCTTGTGATAATGCGTCTTAGTGAGCATCATCTGATCCCTTGCACGCTCCGGAGAACAGTTGATTGCTGACACGTACTTTTTCTGTTCAGTTTTTGTCGAACGCGCTGCATAATCAAGTACATTCGACATATCATCATTTTCATCCTGGTATCCAGTCATAGTGTGATCAATGACATCCTGAAACTGCTGACGCTCCTGCAGATCGTACGTCTCATCCGTCTCAACCTGGATATTTATGACTGTCTTACCTTCGTTCGCTGCATAATCAAGTACTTGCTTAATATTAGAACCTTCGTGGATCGTCCAGATCTTTGTAACAGCCATTACTCACTCTCCCTGTCCTTTGCTTCAAGCATATCCTCCAGTTCATGTTTAATCTCAATACTTCTCTCGTTTCTTTCGGATGATCCAAAATCCATCCATGACAGGTCATGCACCAAATCTTCGACTTCTCGGCGCTGAAATGGCTCTAAGACCATCTTCCGGATTTCGTAACTTAATTCATCCAGCTTTTTCGCCTGTTCTGCATAATCGATTGCATTCACAAGTCCGGTCGCATTCGCTACGTGCGCGATCTGGTTAATATTTACTCCGATCTTGTGCAGCTCCGTTGTCAAATTGTCGAAGGTTTCCTTCGGTAGTTCAATCGGAATGGTATTCATAATCAGATCCCGGAGCAGATGCGCCTCCTTCCGGTAGCCGGTTCGCTCCAGCAAAGACTTAAGTGCCTTGTTTTCATATTCCGTAATTTCAAAATGCTTTTGTACCATCTTCTGTCGTTTTCTATTCACTTCGTATCACCTGCCTTTCTTCTTTTTTTGATACTATTGGTGCGCCATTTTTTAGATAATCATTACAGTCTTTATATCCCTCCGGTGGCGGCTGGTTATATACCTTATAGCCGTCTTTTGCAAGAACCATTGACAGCGCCTTAGCTGCAAGCTTCCCCGGTCCATCATTGTCTAAGTGCAGACACACCGTATTTGTATAAGGCAATTCGTTGAAGTGCTGCTGCAGCGCAACCGGGATTTTACTTTCTGCTAGATTTTCCCTCGGCTTATAGATTCCGCACAGGGCGATCATGTTGTGCCCCTTATAATCAACTCCCATCTGTTTCATCAGGGTTGCATAGCTCAACATATCGATTGGTGCCTCGAAAAGATGTACCACGCTATTTCTCACGTCCCAGTCCTCGGCGCGCGCCTGAAAAGGAAACCGCCGGTTAGATCCGGCTGTTGTATTCTTAAACTCGCCTTTCGTTCCACGTAGCGCAACAAGCTTTACATTGCCATATGCATCGTGACCGACAAAAGCAATATTGGCATGCTGATTGGTCAGATAGATCTCGCCTCGATCCACGAAGTCCTTCACGATCTCGCGATCGATGCCTCGCTGATCACAGAGATATTCATAGATCATATCTTTATTTTTTGACCGTTCTGGTATATATAAGCCCTGTTCTTTTTCCTTTGGTACGTCCTGCATGACCACAGGCTCTTTTATTGCGGTCTGACCAAGGATCTGTCCGACTGCATCAACCAAATTCATCCCTTCCACTTTTGTAAGATAGTCGAGTGCAGATCTTCCACCCACGCCCTGGCTCCACCAGTTCCACAGCCATTTTCCATTATGGTAATTGATTTTCAGGCTGTCGTGGCTCTTAAGCTGATAGTATCCATCCTTTAGTTTCACTAAGTCCCAAGGCTCATAGCTTTGCTTGTATGTTAGTAAATCCATCTCACGCGCTCGCTTTAGATCTTCGTTGGAAACATACGCCATCTGGCTTCCCCCTTTCCATTATCCCTATACCGCATGCAAAAATGCCATGTGAATGAAGTCCATGTCACTCATGCGTGCAAGCTTATCAACTGCGCTTTCTGCGATCAGCCGGATATCCTCATCCATATTTGCCGTGTCCTTTACGATAGACTTGATCAACGCTAATCGATCATCCACCGGCATATAGCATGCAAGTAGCTCATTTTCTTCTGCATTAAATATCATCGTGTCACCTCCCAATTTTCGTATTGTCGTATAAGTTTCGGATCATATTCTGGCGGTTTCGGTATCTGCGGATTGCTCTGATAGTTAAGAGCCAGTCTGCAGTTTTCCGCCCATTCGTAGATCATATCCTCGTACCGCTGCTGTCGTAACGTGCCAGTCTTTCCAACCGCATTCTCATTTCTGGCTAATGTCATGACTTCCAATATTTGTACATGCCGTTTTAGGTATGTGCACAGATCCGGCGAAATATCGAGATAATCAATGAAGTTCTTACGTCCTGTTCCAAGCTCTGCACTATCAATAAACTTCTGCGTCATGCCAAGATATGTACATTCGATTGACAACCGAACATATCCGGTTTCTCCGGCAAGCCGCAAACCATTTTCCAGCGATCTTAATTTTACAGATGCTTCATAAATATTCATATTACTTCCCGGCATAAGCTTGTCCGGCTCTGTACTTGTTAAAATTGTAACCATCGCCCAGCTTGTGTCCGTCATATCTTTGGAGAAACCTGCCTGCTCCCTCACATCGTCTTGGTTAACCGGGACGATAGAAAGGGCGGTACCTGGTAACTCCGGTAAGCTATCCGCTAACATCTGCTTCATGCTATACTCGCTTTCTTCGCCCTTATATGCTGCCACTGCAGTTATACGCTCCTTATCTCCATCAATCCGGCTGTCTGCGACATAGACCGATGCCTCCGGGTGTCCCTGATCCGCGAATGCTTCCTTAACATCTTGTGCAATCTCTTCCTTAGATTTCCCTCTGACTGTCAGCTCCGGCTCTTCCATCGCGCGCTCAACATCTGTGATGATTGCCTTGGCTGTCTGGCTGATCGTCTGCATACTCTGTTTCAATAAGTTAATATCCTGCCTGCCAGCCCACGTAGCAACATAGCCAAACGTATAGTCCGATGTGTCAAGACCGAAGTGGCTGCATACCACATATGCAATCGATTCTGCTTCCACTTCCTTCTGCTCCCGGCTTTTGTCTGTATCGTCACCATGAATCCGCGCATGCGCGGTCTCATGAAATGCAGTCTTTAACGTCTGCGCTTCACTCATTCCTTCTTTAATGACAATTTTTTCTTGTGCGTAATTGCACCAACCTTTAGCTTCCCCCTCCACCGCCCTGATCTCAATCGGATATGGAGCAGCCTGCCTTGCAGCATCAAGTAGCTGCTCGTAACGGCTCACATCACCGGTTAATTCTGTTATGATCTGCGGTAACGGTTTTCCTTCCGTCTGTGACACGTCGAACACGGAGACCGGATGAAAAGTGATTGTCTCTCTTTCCTCCTGTATTACCTTGCCATCTGCATCTGTCCTGTCCGTATCAACTTTGATCTTCATTTTCGACGGAGCAAGTATCGTGATTGCTTTCTCACCTCGTTTTACATGACGATCAAAATTGCGTATCCAAGAATTGTAACCGGCGACTGCGGTTGCATCCGGCATCTGCATCGCGATCAGGATCTGATTGTTAGCAGAATAGGTGTGAAACTTGCTCATTACCTGCAGATAAGAGATGTATTTATCGCTTGTAAAAAACTCCATCACGCCGGCTTCCAGCTTATCCAGCGTCTGTTTCATCTTTTCTGATTGTGCCATCCACTTTCCCCCTTTCATCCAACCTAGTTAACTTATAAAAATTTTCCTCCAGCTTAATTATCTTAAAACCATTTCTTTTCAATAAATCTGTACAATCTGTGTTGGGATCTGTCATAAATATAGGTCCCTCTCCGCAAGGTCCCTCTTTTGAAAATAAATGTTTTATAAGATTATTAGCATACTCATCTTTTTCCTCTGACATCCGGTATCTCCTTTCCAATAACACAAAAGCCACCCTTTCGGATGGCTTCTGTGACTACATGTTACTTATACTTTTTCTTCAATACGATCATAACTACGATTCCTGCTGCAGCGATGATCCCCAGTGCGATCGGTATGATCGGCTTAACCGGATCTCCGGTTTTTGGTACGTTTGGTTGGAAAATGATTGTCTGCCCCTGATCTTTAATATCCGCATGAACTGCAATCAATTCTCCGTCCCGATATAGAAACTCGAAAAATACGATGCTTCTCCCGGCAAGCTTCGTGGCATCGATCGTATATGGTACATCCACCGATCCGGTTTCGCTCGTCGCTGTAAATTTCTTTCCTGATTCTACTGTTTTTCCATCTTTGGTAAGCTTTTCGCCATTATTGGAATATACCGGGTATCCGGATAATTCATACTCACCCGGAATCAAATTTCCGTAATATACCTTATCGATCAGCTCCACGGTTCCGTCTGCTTTCAACACCTTCTGACCGTTTTTATCGGTTGCCGTTGTGTGAATCTCTGGCACCTTCAATTTATTATCAACCGTAAGCTCATACAGGATACCCTCTGTAACTGTACCGTCGTCGTTCAGCAGCTTTGTCCGCTGTCCGTCTGCGGCAAGTGTGACCTTGATTGGATCAGCTTTGACATATTCTACCGGTGTATCTTCTTCGATTCGGTACTTTCCAAGCGGCAGCTCCTTTGTTGCTGCATTACCATCCTGATCGGTTACGATTGTATCTACAAGCGTATCTTTCAGATATACGGTATCTCCTGATCCGTCCTGTGCCAGGATATCCTCGTCTGCATATACCTTAAAGGTGATTCCAGCAAGCTTCACTGTCGATGTTTCAAATTCCTTTTTCGTCTCGTTGTAGATCCGCTTCTCGCCATTCTTTGTAATCTTGATCGTGCCCTGCAGACTTGTGTTATCGATCTCATACTCGAATACACCCATGTCTGTGACCTGTCCTTCCGGCGTTTCGTAGATCTTATATACTGCGTCCGCATCGATTGTAATATCGTAAGACTTGTTCTGCAGCTTATTATAGTAACCGTTCGGGCACTCACTTTCTTCGATCCGGTACTTGCCCGGCATAAGTGTACCAGGTGTCATAAGCTCGCCATCCTTGGTCTTAAATTCAGATACCTTTGTTGTGCTGCCGTCCTCGGCAGTTACGTCAAAGCTCACATAATCATTATCATCATATGACCAGATCTTGAATGTGGCTGAATCTGACAAAATCTTCTTTCCGGTTGCATCGTCCTTCTTGATGATTTTTAGATAAGCCTTAAAACTCTTATCTGTGAAATATCCAAGCTTCACCGGTTCGTCCGAGTTCTCCGTGATATTCACAGTAAAAGCTTCAATTGGGTGGAAGTTCTTAGGTACTGTCGTCTCACGTACAATATACTTGCCATAAGCAAGCGGTACAGACTTCGCATAGCCATTTTCATCGGTGAAAAGCTCTGTGCTGCCATCTGCAGTCAGTGCCACTGCCCGATCCTGATTCCAGATATAGAACAATCCCAAATCATCCTTGACAATGATTTCGCCCTCTGCAGCCTTATAGTCCTCTGGAACGCACGTAAGCTGATCGGCTCTGCACGCTGAAAAACCTGCTCCGGCAAGTGGATATGTCGAATTGTTCTTGCCCTCAGCAAGCTTGATTAACTCGAATGGCTGCTTCATTTGCGAATTGGAAATTGTACGTTCATTTTCCACGTTTATATGCGGTATACCATCTGGATTGTCTGTAATCCTGAATGTATGAATCGTATCGTCCAATACATATCCCTCTGGTGCCTGAATTTCCTGTACAGTGATAGTACCAAGAGGAATTATTGCAACTCCATAATTATCATAATATAAAGGATCGCTATTTTTTTGTATGCATTTAGAATCTCCTATATCCGCTTTTCCTAGATCATTTGTTTTTATGTACCATGTTCTAACTGCACTCTTTCCCGCCTGCGCCGGATCGGTATCCATCTGGACATCATAATACTTGATTGCAAATATACATCCCTCTAAAAATATAGTTCCATTGGAATCTTTTTTCTGCACCAATACAGAAGCAGGATCGTTTCCAGCTTCCTCCGGCACATCGAAGGCTACCGGAATATCACTGTCTACTTTTTCTCTGTAAACATCATTGTTGATTCTGTATCCCGGTGATGCTTTTGTTTCCTTTACGTAATAGGTTCCATATGCAAGATTCCCGATGGAGCCATTACCATCCTGATCGGTTACAATCGTCGCAACTGCATTCTTTCCCGCCTGTGCATCCGCCATTGTCTTGAAGATGCCAAATTCTGCACCTTTCAGGCTGTAACAAGAATTGCCATTCGTAATCTCCGGCGATGCTGAATATTTGTGGATTTTAATGCTTCCAACGCCCTGTGCTGTTGCTGTTACGCTTGCACTCTTGGAAAGTGATTCATTTGGAGAAGCAAAGCATGCATCCTGATAGGAACCACTGTAAAAGATACGTGCTGCATAGTTAGATACACCATTTTTATCCCCGTCTCCGTAATACTTTGTATGACTGGCACCGGTGCCGGTCTTAGCCGTAAATGCAAGTTTCTTGCCTTGCATGTCTTTATACTTCGCCTTAATTGTAACGGTCTGCCCGAATACGTGCTGTGTTACATCTGTGTTTGTAAAGGTATCTTTAATCGTTCTAGTCGTCGATGTAAGTGCACCATAATCAGCTATAAATGCAGCCTGATTAGACGCATCTGCCGAGATTGTCAGATAGTCATAATAGTTAGTGCCATTCACATTTAGCTTTGTACCGGAATGTTTTACTGTGACAGCTCCGGTACTCGCATTTGTGAGAAGCTTGTTGCACATGCCAGTCGAGCTGTACACGACACGGAAAGTGACGTTGCCTGAGGCATCCTTATAACCATCTGTCAGTTCACTTCCAGTGTAATTTTCCCATGCATTTTTTGATACGTTATACACCTGCGTTATGATTGTCTGTTCCGGCGTATAGGCTGCCGTTGCATCGATATAATTTCCAACAACCTTAAAATCCTTATACTGGTCATACCAGCGGCGGGCATTGTCGGCGATTGACCGTAAATTAATAAACGCTGAATTAACACTTTCCCCGCTTACCTTTCCTCTGACTGCTCTGATATCGCAGTCAGACACTGTACTATGCACGGCTGCCTGTGTCATGGCTCTTGCTTCGTCCTGTGTCATGGCATAGACACGACCGGCAACCATGATACCCATAACCGGCTTTCCATCTATGATATAAGTACCGTATGTACCTCCATCCTGCGAATTTCGTCCGCTTCCATCCGCATTCGGATCTGCTTTCTTGCCTCCATAGGCAAACATCAACAACGCAATATCTGCTGCAGTATCCCGATCAGACAGCCACTGCCGTCCTTCTTTGTACGCCGCATCATACTGTGCCGAAGATTTCGTTGACTGCATGCAATAAGCTTCTGTCTCTCGTCCAGATGCATCTTTCGCTACGAGTGCACCATGCAAAGATGGCGTGTAATCGGTTGCAGTAACATTCACATAATCAGCGATCGCCCATCCATCCCAATACCGGCTGTGGATATAGACTGTCTCACCTGCGTCGCCAATATCCTGTACTGCAATTCCGTCCTCCTGCAACCCTTCTTCCGTAGTTGCTTCTGCATCTGCGTCTGAATTGGTTGCTGTTACTTCCTCTGCCCGGATGTTTTCAGGCAAAGAAAAAGCCGCGGTTACAGATAGAACCACGGCTGTGAGTAGTGCTGCTATTCGTTTTTTTCGTTTTGATAATAGCATCTCTCTTCCTCCTTTATGATTTAATTTTTATATAAACAGCCTGACCGGCTGGAATTTTATATTATGAATATCAACATAGATGACAATATTACTACAACATCAGATATTATAGTTAATATTTCTAATAACATACCTTTACGATGTATTTCAAACCATAAAGACAACATCCATGCTGCATTAAAAATTAGGCATATACCTATAGTTATAAAGACACATTTTAAATCCATAATTATTTGATCTCCTTTCAATAAAAAAGGAACAACCCTTAGATTGTTCCTTTTACTTTACCTATTTATTTTATCATCTACTGTACTTCGTAATAGCCATATTCTGGCTCTGTGACAGTTTCTGTCCCTGTAACCGTTTTTTCCTGCAATCCACCATAAAAATTATTATATTGAGAGCCATCTGTTAAATGCCGTCTTGAATGGCACCACGGATCTTTTTGTTCATCACCCTCTATATATTCATCACAGTATATTTTCTGATTGCAGCCAAAGCAATACCAATATTCCCTTATTTGTATTATTTCTTTCGTCTCGGTGTACGCAGGTTCTGTCGCTACCCATACTACCTTGTGTGTTTCTGGTGCCTGCTCATTGCTCCAATATCCGTCCCGAACCGTGAATGTTTCTGTCCGCTTGGCTCCTGTCTTATTCACACCACAACTGCAGATCACATGGTATTTAGGGTCCCAGAATGCAAAGTGCTGTTCCAACTCTTCTTCCGTTCTGTAAATATTATTACAGCTATCGCACTGATAATATGTCACTGTCACTGTCTGTTCTGCAATCCATGTTGGCTTGCTAGTATCTGTGCTAGGCTTAGTACTGCTCTGATTGTTTCCCGGATTTTCTGTTGATCCAGAAGCATTCGCGTCATTGAAGCTCTTGGATGTCGTCTGCGTGATGCCCTTTACGGTTGCTCCCGGTGCTGCAGCTCCCTTTTTCACAAGCATGATCTGGATTGCTTCGAGCCGCTTTCCATAACCGGCAGTTCCGGCACTCTCGCCATTCTTCGCCCAGCCCATCCAGC
>ERZ773216.2137-NODE-2137-length-20675-cov-6.331717_pt1 | contig 20675 bp, 15 predicted proteins | sample MGYA00511259_ERZ773216 | MGnify/ENA primary metagenome ERZ773216 (study PRJEB29015, sample SAMEA2737764) | human gut metagenome | biome: human gut; feature: human-associated habitat; material: faeces | place: China | collected 2012 ... | reverse complement strand
AGCATTTTTTTCTGTGGTTGCAAGCTACTCAAATCTCTCCACTGTTTTTAACGGTTGCAAAGATAAGCATTATTCCCCAACCATTCTACAGATTACCCGTTCTTTAACATTGGGAACCTCATTATTTAGAAGAAATTAAACTTAGCCTTGATCTATTTACCGTATTTTTGCGCCATGAAAAAAGAGAAGATCGCATTTATACCCAAGCAATATTTTGCTGCGGTAGCCGTATTGCTGGCTATCATGATGTCCGTGCTGGACGGAACCATTATGAATATCGCATTGCCCACGCTGGCCCACGACTTCGATGTCACCCCCGCCACAGCCATCTGGATTGTGAACGCCTATCAGATTGTCATCACCATGACGCTGCTCTCCTTTGCTTCTTTAGGAGATATCTATGGCTACAGGCGAATATTCCTCATCGGCATTTCCGTCTTTGTCGGCGCATCCGTGGCCTGCATCCTATCCAATTCTTTCTGGACTCTGACCGTTTCCCGTATCATTCAAGGTTTCGGAGCCGCTTGCATCATGAGTGTCAACACCGCCCTTATCCGTTTAATCTACCCGCCGCAGATACTAGGACGCGGAATGGGTGTGAATGCCATGGTGGTGGCTGTCTCGGCCGCCGCAGGGCCGTCCATTGCAGGCAGTATTCTGGCATTGGGCAGCTGGCACTGGCTTTTTGCCATCAATATACCGCTGGGACTGGCGGCGCTGGCCATCGGGCACCGGTTATTGCCGCACAATCCGGTTTCAGCCGTGAGACATAAGTTTGACAAGATCAGTGCCATCGCCAACGCATTGACTTTCGGGCTGCTGATTTACACGTTAGATGGCTTTGCCCATGCCGAGAGCCGGAAATTCATAGCCGTCCAGGCGATACTGCTCGTTATTATCGGCACTTATTTCATCCGCCGCCAACTGAAAGAAACAACCCCTATCCTGCCTGTGGACTTGCTGAAGATTCCTATTTTCGCTCTTTCCATCGGTACCTCCATCACTTCGTTCACCGCCCAGATGCTGGCCATGGTCTCCCTACCGTTTTTCATGCAGAACGTGCTGGAGTATAATGCAGTACAGATAGGTCTGTTACTTACTCCCTGGCCGTTGGCCACCATCCTGACCGCGCCGCTGGCAGGCAGACTGGTAGAGAAAGTACATCCCGGATTGCTGGGAGGCATCGGCATGGCTGTCTTTGCCACGGGTTTGTTCACTCTTTATCTGCTTCCCGCCCATCCGGCAGAATGGAATATCATCTGGCGGATGGCACTCTGCGGCATGGGCTTCGGGCTGTTCCAGACTCCCAACAATGTGACCATTGTTTCTTCCGCGCCCGCCCACAGAAGCGGCGGGGCAAGCGGTATGCTGGGCACGGCGCGTCTGTTAGGCCAGACGTTGGGAACCACGCTGGTCGCTTTGCTGTTCCGCCTGTTCGCCGAAGGACACCGGGCGCAGGCCTGTTTGTTGCTGGCCCTGTTCTTCGCCATTGCAGCAGGGGTGGTAAGCAGCATCCGCATGGCACACGCTTCCCCGACAGGAAAGAAATAAGGGGAAACGCTAAAGGAGGGTATCCAAAAAGTGAACACCCTCCTACTTTCAACCAACCTATTTTACAACCTAACCTAAATTTTATCCAATCTTATGCTCCGGCATATATTAAAAATCCCAATCCTATAATAAATAGAAAAAACATCGCAATATTCAATTGATTCGAAATCTTTGGAGCATCTTTAAACTCTCTCCAAATCAAAATTCCCCATAAAGCCGAAACTAAAGTAGCCCCTTGTCCAAGTCCGTAAGAAATGGCCGCACCAGCTTTCTCCGAGGCGATCATACTAAAAGACTGTCCTATACACCAAATAACACCACCTAGTATGCCTACCATATGCGTGGTCATTGTCCCTTTGAAATAGTCTTTCATAGAAACCGGTTTACCTTCTACCGGGTGCCTCATGGCAACGGTATTGAAAATAAAGTTACTTAAAAAGACTCCCACCGCAAAAACAAATACAGCAGTATAAGGAGTCAGCTTCCCAACTTCAGGAGAAGCAAAATTGCTCAGGTCCATGGAAGCTGCCACAAAACGATAGAAAAAAGACATTATCACCCCTGCCGCTATGGATATAAGGATGCCTTTTGTCGTAAGATTTTTCTGGCCTGTCTGCGCTTTCTTATAAGCAAAGCCGTTCAGGATAATGGCAACAGTAATCAACAAAACACCGACAAAAATATAGAGTGGCTCTCCTTTAGCCGCACCAAAATAGTTAATCAGTACCCCCAGCACCAATGCCAATCCTACTCCCACCGGAAACGCTACAGACATGCCACAAAGAGCAATAGCAGCAGAAAGAAGGATATTGGACGCATTGAATATGACTCCTCCCAGAAATGAACTGAAGATATTGCCCGCATCCGCTTGCATCAGATCTGCCACAAAACCGCGCCCTTCCTCGCCCATACTTCCCAAAGTAAAAGCTGAAATAATGGAAAAAAGTAACAACCCTAGTACATAGTCCCAATAAAAGAACTCATAACGCCATGTCTTTGCCGCCAGTTTCTGGGTATTTCCCCAAGATCCCCAACAAAGCATTGTCACAAAGCAAAATAAGATTGCTATGGAATAATCTTGTATAATAAACATAAGATTAGTGTCTTAAATGGTTAATGAATTCAATAATTAACGCTGGTTTATGCGTGGAGCATCCGAGAATATAATAGTCTTGCTACAACGTATATCCGCACCCTCGGCAGGATTCAACCATTTAAAGGAAGCTGTATGTTTTCCTTTAGGCAAATCATATTTCCAAAACAGCTCATGGCGTCGTATCCGATAGGATGCAGGCAATTTTATAGTTTCTACCAACTGACCGTCAACAAAAGCTTCTATCACTGCCACATAACTCTCATCTTTCGCCCTGACATTTCCCGCTAAAATCAGTCCGGTCCCCTCAAAAGTGAGATCTCCAACCTCTTGTAAAGTCTTTCCCTGACCACGCCCATAAGCAATCACCTCAACCGGATAAAGTCCTTCAAATGATTTTTCGTAACGGACTGCGGTGGGAGTTTGGGTCTTTATTGTTACGCTCTCCGCTTCTACCTTGCCGCCATTACGTTCTATAACCTGTAAAGCCTGGTCAAAACTCATTTTATAAGCTTTATTCAATGAAATAGTAGTATATGCAAAATCCATATCTTCCACCTCTTTCAGATTAGGCATCCAATATTCCGGAATATGACTATATCCCAGCATAGTTCCCAATATACCTGCGGCTGATGCCGGATTACAATCCGAATCCTGCCCACAACGGGTAGCAATATCCATTGTCTTGGCAAAATCACCTTGCCCGTACAACAGCCCCATTACGATATAAGCGCTATTAATCGTGGCATCAATATTAAATGGAACAAAGATACCTTCAGGGCAAGCCTTGTCTTCACTATATTTCTTTTCACATTCCAGCCAGGTCTGCTTCCAGTCATCAGGATATTGCCTATACCATTGAATAACATCATTAATACACTGATAATATAGACTCTGTTGTGGAATTGTTTTCAAAGCCTCAGTTACAATATACTCTATATCATCGGAAACAAAAGCCAGTGTATACATAGCCCCCACATAAACACCCCCATACCAGCCGTCGCCATAATTCATAATATGACCTATTTTATCAGAAATCTCAGACGCTGTATTGGGCATGCCGGGGCTCATCAAACCCGCATAATCAGCTTCTATCTGATAATCAATATCATCGGCATGAGGATTGTTTCTCCAATGGCCGGATTCGGGAGGCATAATACCATTCAGAATATTATAACGCGCAGCCTGATTGGCATGCCACAACACATACCCTGCATTGGCAAAAGCCACAGCAAACGAATCGACCGGAGCATCCAATCCCAAACGGTCAAATACATCCACAAAGGTCAGATCCATATAAACATCATCATACAAACCCGGCTCGTTTTCATAATACCATTTAATATACCCATCCGGCCAATTGATAGGAATATAATCTTGTATCATTGTCCCCGGATATCTGAACTCTGTAGGGCCGCCATACGTGCAACCTATTGTTTGACCGGCCCATCCTCCTTTAATCTTATCAAATAACTTAGCTTTGGTCATTGTTACTTCAGCAGGAACCGCATTTTTAATACCCGGTTGTTGCTTATCTGTACAAGCCATGACAGCCAATGATGACAAAAATAACCAAGTGCATAATAGTACATTCTTTTTCATGTTGTTTTCATTTTTCAGGGTTAAACACATCCACTTCATTTCTATAAGGTGCTGATGACTGCGCACCTACTCTTGTCACGGCAATTGCCGATGTCTTACAGGCAAAGCGGGTTGCCTCTATCCAATCACGCCCTTCGGAGATAGCAAGCACCAGTGCTCCGTTAAAGATATCACCCGCCCCCGTTGTATCTACAGCCTTCACTTTATAGGAGGGAACCAATTCACAAATAGTGTCAGTACAAACAAACGCTCCTTTCGACCCCATCGTAATTATTACGTTCTTCACCCCTTTAGCTTTTATCAAATTAGCAGCCTTGATAGCCGAATCAATATCCGTGATTTTCTGTCCACAAATAAGTTCCGCTTCCGTTTCATTTGGAGTAATAAGATAAAGAGCACTTAATAATTCTTCGGACAAAGGTTGGGCAGGAGCAGGATTTAAAATAACTTTTTTATTCTGCTCTTTGGCAACTTTGGCTACATATTCAACCGTTTCCATCGGAATCTCCAATTGCAACAGAATAATATCTGCCTCATCGATAGCAGGCTTGGCCTTTGCCAAATCAACAGGAGTAAGATTCATATTGGCTCCGGGAGCAACAGTGATACAATTTTCAGCTTTATGATCAACCGTAATCATAGCTATACCGGAAGGAAACTTGGAATCCGAGAAAATATACGAAGTATCAATCCCTTCATCCTCAAACAATTGATGTGACTGATGACCAAAAACATCCCTGCCCGTCTTGCAGATGAAAGTAATCTTTCCGCCCAATCGGGCAATGGCAACAGCCTGATTAGCCCCTTTTCCACCCGGATTCATGAAAAAAGTTCCACCTAAAATTGTTTCCCCTAATACTGGAAGATGATCTGTTTGAATCACCATATCAGTATTTGTACTGCCTACAACCAATATTTTTTGTTGTTTCATATCATATATTTTTTTAATTAGTATATCCAGATTCTTGTTGTAAGGTAGGATTAGAAAGTAACGCCCAATACGGTATCGGGAACAGTTTTTTATAATCCTCTGAGGGCTCTTTAAAATCCCAGGCTTTTCCCCATGTTCCGAAACGGATCTGGTCTTGCCTGCGCAATCCCTCCCATGCAAATTCACGCCCTCTTTCTGCTAAGATTTCATCCAGGGTCAATTGACTTGCTGTATATTCAGCCACACCTGCCCGCCACCTTACCTCATTAAATAGCGGAAGCGCTTCGGTCGCTTTTCCCATACGTACCAATGCCTCACCTTCCATCATTAACACATCAGCATAACGATAGATCACAAAATCATTACTCATAGAGCCTTGCAAACCATCTTCATATTCATATTTTGCACAACGTGCACCATCTTCCGTTTTAGCCGGATTCTGTGGATCATACAAAGAAGTAACACTGACGTTATAACTGAACGGCTCGCCCCGGTACATCAGCGGATTACCGCTTTTATCATATTGCGGACCTGCCAACCATGATTTTCTACGTACATCATTCTCATCATAGCTATTATACAATGACTCGGTGGCACAAAAACCGTCCCAGCAAAAATCAACAATACCATACGTTTGTTGACTCAGAGTATACAAGGTTTCTTGATGTAGTTTGAAATTATAGGTCCAATCACCCGAAGTTTGGACATTATCATATACCACTACCATAATATTCTCCTTTGAATTCTCATTATTAACTTTAAAATTGGCAAAATAATCAGGCTCCAGTGTCATGCCCAGTTTTCTTACCTTCGCGCAAGCATCTGCCGTTTCCTGCCACATCTCCTTACCAATCCATTCTTTAGCATTGATATAGAGTTTGGCCAATACTGTATATGCCATAGCCTGAGTCGGTCGGCCATAGTTACTGGTAGCCGGTATAGCCGGAAGGGCTTCTACGTTTTCCTTTAGTTCCTTTTCAATCCACGGAAACAAGAATTGACGGTCCTTTTGCGGTGGTAATCCCTCATCTTTAAAATTATCAGTAAAAGGTATGTTGCCGAATAAATCAATACCATTCATATAAAACCACGCACGCATCACTTTTACTTCAGCAATCAAACTAGGTTTGGAAGCAAAGTCCACTGGAGATTCCTCAATCATGTAAAGAATCTGATTGCATAGGGCCACCCCTCCAAAAATAAAATCCCAAGCATTGTTATTCACATGCGAATGGAAGTTATGGGAGTGCAAATCAATCCACACGCCGTTATCCCACCAAAGATTGCCTTCGCGGAACGGACAAATGGCCTCATCAGCACTGATAGTCAGTGCCCCCCACATATTAAAATAATGAGTATATTGTTTCATATAATCATAAATCCGTCCAATATTCATCACCATCTCCTGCTCGTTCTTAAAGAAATCATCAGTTTGAATATATGAATAAACGTCTTCGTCCAGATTGGTACAAGACTGGAAACAATTGCCGGCACATACAGCCAACAAAGCAGATATAACTATTTTTTTCATGAGATACAATTTAATAGGTTAATCCATCAATTATCAGAATGTTATATTCAAGCCCAGCAGATAAGTTTTAGTCCGGGGATAAAAAGTATACCATTCGATACCCGGTTCCAGACCTGCCAGATGAACTTCCGGATCCATGCCTTTATATTTGGTCAAAGTCAGCAGATTCTGGCCGGTCACATAAATCCTCATCTTAGAAATAACCTTACCTTTCAAAGGCACATTATATCCCAACGTAAGGTTATCAAGCTTCACAAAAGAACCGTCTTCGATAAAACGTGAAGAATAAATGGCTCCCCCTTTATATTCAGGATGTTCCAAGGTAGATTTCAGAATATTATTACTGCCAAAGTAGCTGAACCCTTCATAATACAACCGACTCATATTCAATACATCATTTCCAACCGAGCCACGGAATAAGAAACTCAGATCGAAGTTTTTATAAGAAAATGAATTCTGAATTGAGAACGTAAAATCAGGATAAGCGTTACCGATTACCTGGTTGTCTCCATCCGACAATTTCCCGTCACCATCCAAATCTTCAAAAATATTATCTCCGTCTGCATCAAATCCCAACCATTTAGGGCCATAGAAATTACCGATAGGCTCACCTTCTACAATACGTTGTGTATACGTCTTCAAGTCTTCACTGAAATAACCGGTATTCATCTGTACCATAGCATATTCATTATTGGAGAAACTAGCCAGTTTATTGGTATTACGAGCGAATGTCAGGTTCAGGTTCCAAGTAAAATCTTTAGTCACAACCGGAGATGCGCCTAACGAAACTTCAATACCCGAATTGTTTATCTGACCTACGTTGGCAAACATCGTATCATACAAATTGGGGGGAACGGGAACTGTATATGAATTCAGCAGATCCTTTGTATGACGAACATAATAATCAATGGTACCTGTCAAACGTCCCTTCAGTACACTGAAATCAAGTCCCACATTGAACTCCTCTTTTTTCTCCCATTTCAAGTCAGGATTAGGATTACTATTCGGGTAAACCGTACTGGTCCACTTGCCATCATACAAGAAACGGGAACCGAATGTAAGCAATGACAAAGACTGGTAATTATCAATATCCTGATTACCGGTAACACCGAATCCGGCACGTAACTTTAAGTCATCCAGCCATCTGAACTTTTCCATGAACTCTTCCTGCGTAATGCGCCACCCCAGGCTGACAGCCGGGAAGGTACCCCACTTGTTATTTGCTCCGAAACGGCTTGACCCTTCATAACGTACAGAAGCAGAGAGCAAATATTTATCGCTGAAATTATACATGACACGACCGAAGAACGAAATCAGTTTATTGGACTGTTTGTTACTGGTAAGTGATGCTTTACCTGCGGACAACGCAGAACCTGCCCCCATATTATAGAATGAAAAAATATCAGTATCATATCCATAATTCATACCATAATAGCGTTCATTCCAATAATCATAGTACGAATAACCAGCAATAGCCTGAATTTTATGGTCGCCAAAAGAATGGTTGAAATCCGCATTCACTTCAAACTGCTTACTGCTTGACAGAGAATTCGTGCTGGTAGCCCGGCCATTAGTACCGAAATCAATAGGATAATATTGGGTCTGATAATACCCATTCCGGGTATTGGTTTCCACCAATGAAGCCAAAGCATTGATTTTCAAAGGATCAATAATCTTTAATGACGCATGTACACTTCCCGAGAACTCACGGTCTAATGTCTCATTAGTCGATTCATTTTGCATGGCAACCGGATTGTAATACTTAAACGGACCATCATTATAATAGTAACCGCCGGAAATCGGAGTTCTCCCTTCCATATCATATACCGGCTCAGTAGGATTGCGTGTTACCGCCTGCTTCATCACTTCATATCCTGAATAATTCTTCTTGGCAGTGGAATAAGAGATGTTGTAATCCAGCTTCAACCGGTCATTTAAAGCAGTTTGTGACACATTGAAACGCATTCTTAATTGTTGGTTTCCCGAATTACGTACAATACCTTTATCATCATGCCAGGAAATATTTCCACGATAAGTCAGTTTTTCCGAGCCTCCCGATGCTGCAAGACTATAATACTGACTGAGGGGAGTGTCACGAGTGACCTCATCAAACCAATCCGTCGATGCTCCATAATCCAATGTAGCAGCCTGATTGGGAAGATATTCCTTCAAAGCAGAACGGAACTCATCTGCCGAAAGAAATTCCGGCTTTCTTGCAACACTTTGAGTAGTCCAATAACTGGAAAACTCAATCAAAGAGTGTCCGGGCTTTCCTTTACGGGTAGTGACAAGAATAACGCCGTTGGTACCACGGGTACCATAGATAGCAGCCGCCGAACCATCTTTCAATACATCAATGGATTCAATATCATTGGCATTCAAGTTGGCAAGATTTCCACCTTCAACTCCGTCAATCACAATCAACGGCCCCGATCCTCCTTTCATCGTAGTCAAACCACGCAACTGAATTTCAAATCCCCCGGTAGGATCCGCTCCGTCCGGACGGGCAATGTTCAATCCTGCAATCTGCCCTTGTAGCAGCTGGATGGGATTACTGATATTACCGGCTTTAAAATCATCCTTACCTATAGAGGTAACAGAGCCTGTCAACTCCTTCTTAGTTGTGGTACCATAACCAATGACAACAACTTCATCCATTACTTTCACATCCTCAGACATTTGTACATGAAGAGCCGTCTGGTTTCCAACCTGTATTTCAGCAGTAATATAACCTATATAGGAACATACTAGAACAGCTGAGTTTCCCCGGATATCCAACGTAAAGTTCCCGTCAAAATCAGTGATAACACCATTTGTTGTCCCTTTTTCCAACACACTTACACCAATCATAGGTTCATTGTTCACATCCACCACTCTACCCTTGATCTTCCTGTTTTGCTGAAGAGTTTCACTGACGGATGGTGTGGTGGCCATCAACGAGTATGCATTGCCCATACAGAACATACATAACACTATCGGCAGAATATTCATCTTACGACAAATGTCATTCCGATAGATTTTCGATAAGTTAGAAAGTCTGTGTTTCATAATAGATCTTATTAATAAAGGTTTATGCATCAAAATCTAAATTTCTATTTCCGGAGATAGATCATTATTCCTTCAACGCACTGCAAATATAGATGGATAGAATCATAAAACAACATCCATTATTTACCTGTTCCGATAATCCCAAACAAGATATTTATCCAATTCACCCACATTCTATCTCCTCCTATATCATTCATAATCAGCATAATAATTCACACATAACAAATATCCTTTTTTATATTTCTGATCATAAAAACCTTCTTTAGGCATAAAGTGCCGTCATCCGTCATTATACATATAGAATTAGATCACTTTTAACAATACATATTTCTCTAATTATCAAATAAATACATATCAGATCGTTTAAAATAACCTTCTTTTAGGATTATCATTCTAACATAAAAATATGCGCTTATTTAATACTTTCACTATTTGCATATCCATAGATAATACCTATATTTGAAAAGACATATTATATATTACATACCTTTATGAATAAAACCATCTCACTACTCGCTCTGATCAAATCTTTATCAAAAGCAGAAAAACGATATTTAAAGCTATATAGCAATTTACAAAATGGAGAAAAAGGATATCTCATCCTCTTCGACTTACTGGAAAGCCATACCTCCATAGATGAAATCTACAAACAATTCTGTATAAGACAAAAAGGGAAAAGTTTCGACATGGCAGTCAAGCATCTATATAAAGTAGTACTCAATTGCTTGGTGCACCTGAATAAAGAGCAGGATATCCAAACTCAAATCTTTGACCATATATCCAAAGCCGGAATCTTATTCGAAAGAGAACTTTTGAATGAAGCCTTATCGGAATTGGAGAAAGCAGAGAAACTAGCTATCCATTATGAAAATGACTCATTGATATTATTGATACGCCGCACAGAACTGAAATACCTGAGCATGTATGACTTTACCGGTATGAGCGAGAAACAAATAGTGGACAAACAGATGAAAATAAACGAAATAATGAGATATACACGCAGCGCCAATCTCCATACCCAGCTATACGACATACTGAAATATCGGTTCACCTATAAAGGCAGCATCCGGTCCGACAAGCAAAAAGAGAATCTGAATGATTTAGTGCTAAGCGAATTAAATCTGATTGCCAATTCCTCATATAAAGGATTTGAAACAGAAAAGCTACATTTACTATTCCAGTCCACTTATTTCCTCAACTCGGGTAATTATAAAGCAGCCATACGCCTATATCAAGATTTAATCTTGCTCTTTGACGAGAACAAACACATGATTCTAAATCCCCCTTTATATTATCTGAATGCTATCCTGGGAGTGCTGGACAGCTTACAGTCCGTCGGATTATACAAGGAGATGCCATTTTTCATTTCCCGGCTAAAAGAAATGGAAAAAGGAGAGTATTCAACTGAATTCAAACTGAAGGTGCAAGTCCACATCTACCTCTATGAATTTTATAGCCTGTTCAATACAGGCAAGTTCAAGTCCGCTCAAAAACTGCAAGAAGAAAATGAAGATTCCATATTCAAGAAGATTTCACTATTGGAATTAAATCTGCAATTACAATTATATCTAAGTCTGGTCATCCTGCATATAGGACTGAAAGACCTGCAAGAAGCACGTAAAAGCATGAAGAAAATATTAAGTTCCGGTAAATCCCTCTATATATTTCCTACTTACAGAATAGCAAGGCTGGTCAACCTGATTTTACAGGCCGAATTAGGGAACTATGACTATTTTGAGAATGAAATAAAGTCAATTAAAAGAAGCTCTTCTTTCGAGACGAAACAATATATCACAGAGAAATTTCTTTTTAAATTTATTCAGTCCTATCCATTGCCCAAAAACAAGCTGCACAGAAACAAGCTATGGAGTTGTTACCAACAAAATATACAAAAAATAGAAGAAGACAAATATGAAAGACCGTTATTGAAAGTCTTTGATTTCTGCGCATGGATAAAAAGTAAACTGACAGATAATCCTTTTGATTTAATCATGAAGGAACAAAATGAAAGAATAATTATATAAAAATGGTTGCCAATACATGCTTTTTCAGGTAATAATATAAAAATGATCATAAGAATTTATCTATCTTTGGAGAGAATTTAAACAATCAAAAAACCGATGAACTCCCCAAACACTTCACGGTTAATGACTTACAACATTAAATATGGAATTAAAGAAAAGAGAAAACCTGGGATGGATAGACTTGCTACGTGTCACCGCCTGTTTTTTAGTGGTATTCGCCCATTGTTGCGACCCCTTTGTAGCACGTTTTGACACAGACCGTCCTACCTTTTTGCAAGGGTGCGCCCTGGGAAGCGCCGTACGCTGTTGCGTGCCCTTGTTTGTGATGATGACAGGGGTGCTGCTGTTTCCCGTACGCAGCGGCATGAGGGAGTTTTATAAAAAACGGATCGGCCGCATTGTCGTTCCGCTCATCTTCTGGTCGGTCATGCTGCCTGTACTGTATTTCATCTACCTGAATTACATCGCCACGACAGATAATCCTACCATCGACATGTCCACTTTCACTTTAGAAAAGACTGTCACGAAGATCTGGACGTTCATTTTCAATTTCAACTATGACACTACCCCCCTGTGGTACCTGTATATGCTGGTGGGGCTCTACTTCATCATCCCCATCTTCCACGCATGGCTGGAGCGTGCCGACCGGAAAGATATCAAGCTATTTCTTTCCATCTGGGGCATCTCCCTGTTTCTTCCCTATATAAAGATGGCCGCTCCCGCACTGGGGTATATCGGCAACTGGGGTAATATGGATATTCTGGGAGTATGTGACTGGAATGCATTCGGTTCATTTTATTATGTTTCCGGATTCATCGGCTATCTGATACTGGCCTATTACCTGGTAAAATACCCGCTGCAATGGAGTTGGAGAAAAACCCTGGCTATCAGCATCCCTATGTTTGTGACGGGATATGCCATCACTTTCGGCGGCTACCTCCTTATGCAGGAATATTTTCCGGGAAACTACGCCTATCTGGAAATAGTATGGCTTTTCGGCGGCATCAATGTATTTATGATGACATTTCCTGTTTTTGTCTGCATACAGAAGCTTAAAATACCTTCTTCGCCTGTTCTTTCAAAAGTGGCATCCATGACCTTCGGCATTTATCTGTGTCATTTCGTCTTCGTGCAAATGGGGTATGACTTGTTCGCCTCGCTGTTGCCCCAAGGGACTCCTGCCGTAATACACGTTATTTGCATGGCCGTAACAACCTTTCTCATCAGTTACCTGGTAGTCCGAGGCATGTATGCATGTAAATGGACCAGGAGATTTGTGGCGTAAAAACGATGGATAGTGGCTTCTCCGGAGCAGGAAACTTTTGCCTGTCACCGTTTGTTCATCTCAGGAGAAAGATTTATCTTTGTGATATTGTGTACCAAAGACATATAAAATATGAAATACCCTATCGGCATACAGACTTTCAGTCAAATCCGTGAAGACGGTTATGTTTATGTAGATAAAACCGACCTTATCCATCAGTTAGTGAGCAGAGGAAAAATCTACTTTTTCAGCCGCCCGAGACGGTTTGGCAAAAGTCTGATGCTCAGCACACTGGAAGCCTATTACGAAGGGCGGAAAGAGCTGTTTGAGGGACTTGCCATAGCCGGACTGGAAAAAGACTGGTTGCAATACCCGGTATTCCATATCGATTTTAACGGTGACAACTTTGCTAAAGAAGGAGTGCTGGAGGACAAAATAGAAGGATTCATCGCCCAGGGGGAAAGACGCTACGGCAAAGATCCGGATTTGCTCACCATGGGAGACCGCTTTGAAGCGGTATTGAAACATGCCAGTGAAAAAACAGGACGGCGTGCTGTGGTGCTGGTGGACGAATACGACAAGCCCATCCTCGATGTGCTGGACACCCCTATGGAAGAGAAAAACCGGGATACGCTGAAAGCTTTCTACTCCACCTTCAAAGGAGCAGATAAATACTTACAGTTTGTAATGCTGACGGGAGTTACCAAATTCTCGCAAGTCAGTGTGTTCAGCGGTTTCAACCAGCCCGATGATATCAGTATGGACCCACGTTATGAAGCCCTTTGCGGAATCACCAAAGAGGAAGTGGAACACTATTTCCATGAACCCATTTCCGAACTGGCCGAAAAAGAGGAGAATACTTATCAAGAAATGAAGGAACGTCTGAGGGCACAATATGACGGGTATCATTTCAGCGAGAATATGCTCGACATTTATAACCCTTTCAGTATTCTGAACGCTTTCAACAAACTACAAATCCGTGACTACTGGTTTGCTTCGGGCACGCCTACCTATCTGGTGCGGCTGTTGCAACATAGCAACGAACAGATTAATGAACTTGCAGGGAAATACTATGATGCTTCTCTCTTTGCCGATTACAAAGCCGATGTGGAACAGCCGTTGCCTATGATTTACCAAAGCGGCTACCTCACCATCAAAGGTTATGACAAACGCCGTAACCGCTACTTGCTGGATTTCCCCAATAATGAAGTACGGAAAGGATTCTTGTCTGTCATAGCCTCCAACTATCTGAAACCCAGACATCATGAAATTACCTCCTGGGTTGCCGATGCCGCCATTATGCTGGAAGATGGAAATACCACAGAGCTACGTGACTCTTTCACCGCTTTTCTCTCCAGTATCCCCTACGACTCGCACGACAGCACCAAGAGCCCGGAACTGACCGAGAAGCACTTCCAGTACACCTTCTATCTCATCCTGCGCCTCATTGGAGTGTACTGCCTCCGCATCGAGCAGACACAAAGCCACGGACGGGTGGACTGCATCCTCGAAACTCCTCAATACGTCTATATCTTTGAATTCAAACTAGACGGAAGCGCCGATGAGGCCTTGCAGCAGATAGAAGAAAAAGGGTACGACAAACCTTACCTGACGGACAAACGAAAAATAGTCCGCATAGGCGTGGTGTTCTCTTCGCAGACACGGACTGTTTCCGAATGGAGAGAAAGATAGAGACAATTCAATCAAAAGAGCCTACCGTCGTCAGACTACAGAGAAGATGTATATATTCTATTATTTTCCTTCAAATCCTTCATCAGCCTATTAAACGCTGATAATCAATGTTTTATTATGAAGGATTTAGGAGTAAAACCTTCACAATTCCTTCATTTTAATATTTTTAACAAACGATGCATTACCGCTATTATAAATGGTACAAACAAAATGAATTCCGCTCCTGTAATTTGAGTGATTCCATTGATACATTCTCTTATTCCCTGCCTTTTCATTCAATCGTTTCACTCTAGTGATGAAGTTTCATCACTAGAATAATCAAGTTTCATCACATAGGTTATACGAATTCATCACTTTAGTGATGAAGCTTATGGAAAAGGCAGAACAACAGAACACAACAGGCAGATTTCACAGACATGATACAACGCCGATTCCATACTCGACTATGATGTGCGCAATAATTACACCATACGGCAACCGCATGAAGCCAATTGGCCAATACTCTATCATCGTTTAACCCGAAAGCCTTTGCGATAGATTTTTTCTCGGGTGATTTCTTGAGCAATTGATACAATCTGCTTAATGTTCCGAGCGACAACACTTCAAGTGTCATCCATGCCGGAGACATAGGAGGATTGTCGTACTTATTATAGTAGTGCTTGATGAAATCTTCGTTGCTGCGCTTAACCTCACTTTTGATTTCATCCATTAGCAAGTCAAATGATGTAGTTTGATTGCCATTCGGATAAAATAAAACTAACGGGATATTCGTAAAAGGAGTTCATCTGGTGCCTCCGCCATCAAACTGAACGCAAATACTTTCTTTCCTAAATCCTTGATGGACGCTCCGATATGAAATAACTTGTCATCTATTATCATGAAGCGGTCATGTGCATTGGTGGCAACTCTGACCTCGACAGGCGCATATTGGGCATTATGTCGGTCTATGTCGATTTGTAAGGCTGCGGAAATCTGTTTGGTGTATATGGTGGCTTCCACATTCGGACTCCGTTTGTCAAGCCGTTTTAGTACCGTGTCATCCACATAATTGTCAATAAGGACAATACGCTGCTTGGCCTGACGGATGAGGTCGCATACGAAAGTGTGCGCATCAAATATCTGACCGTCATAGAATATTCCCTGCATGGGGACAGAATCCTTTTCTTCAAGCCGTTGCAAAACCTCGTCTATCCGTTTATCTGCCTCATCCTGATGTTGCTGAAGCGCAAGCTGATTATATTCGATGGTGTTCAGCCTTTGGAATATTCCGGCGTTGGTGGCGAGGAAATGACGCATGGCGGTGAATGCCTCCATTATCCGTATGCTCACCGATACGGCTGTTTTGCTTTTCAATACGGCAGACAACATCGCTATCCCGTTATCGGTAAAAGCGTATGGAAGATATTTGATGTTTTCTCCACGTTTTCCGTTCAAGGTCACAAATTGTGATCTTGAACACTCTTCCTTTGTTAGTCTGAACATAAAATGTTCGGGAAAACGCTCCATATTCCTTTTTACAGCCTGATTTAACACACGGGTCTCAACACCGTATAATACAGCCAAATCCTTATCCAGCATGACCTGTTGGTCTCGGATATTATAAATGAAGGATTCTATATGCCGTTGTGTCGGCAGGGTATCGTTATCTGTAGCTGCCTCTATAGGCATTTGGAGGTTGTTATTTTCGGCCATATCTTTCTTTGTTTTTACAAAGGTAGCCATTTTGTCGTATATACAATGATTTACAGGCTGTTATTTTGTCCTTCGGGTTGCACGTTATGCAGCTTACCGACAGCTGTTTCTGTTCGTCAGCCATATCCGCATAAATTTGGGTAGTTTCCACATTCTTGTGCGCCAGCATCTTCTGCACCACATATATGCTCGTTCCGGCCTCGACCTGCAACGAACCGAAGGTGTGCCTCGTCTCGTGAAACGAGATTACATCGTAAGAACAAAGAGTTTTCATGAAATTACTCTGTTTTCGTTATCCGAATGGAATGCGGATTGGGACACCGATGCACTCTATCCAACCTTCACCGATGAAAAGAAAAAAGCTGACCTGCCGATGAAAATTTTCTGGTAAAAAAGGCTCTGATACTGCAACACTTTCACTATCTTTGCAAAATCTGAACACACCCTTATGAAAGCTTTATTATTGACAGGACTACTATTCATTCTCATCCTCTCCGGATGCAGAAAAGAGAGCGCAACACTTCCACTACTGCAATCTGTAGAGGAACTGATTCCCATGTATGCCGACAGCGCTTCTACGCTACTGGACAGCATAAAAGCCCCCGATGAACTGGGAAACAAGGACTTTGCCCACTGGTGTATGCTGCGTGGTAAAGCGACGGACGAAACAGCCACCGGATTACTCCCCATCTACCAATGGCAACGGGCACAAAAATGGTTTATGAAACACGGCACAGCCGAAGAACAGGCACAAATCGCTTTGTATCTGGGACGGGCATACGTGGAAGATGGAGAATATGACAAAGCAATGAAAATCTATGCAGAAGCGTTGCAACTGGCAAAAGAGCATCAAGCATACAATGTGGCAGGGTATATTTGTGCTTATATGGCAGATTTGTATGGCTTTAGAGATATAATCAGTGAACGTCTGGAGAAAAGGGAAGAAGCCTGTGAGTTCTTCAAAAAAGCAGAGAACTACAAAAGCTATGCATACGCCTTAAAAGATTTAGCGTGTGAATGTACACTCACTGATTCTTTTAATTGCACCATACCCTTACTTCAAAAGGCTGATTCCATCTCACAACTGATACCCAATAAGGACTTAATTGCTGCTGTAGCCAATGCTTTCGGCCTTGTTTATAAAATGCAAGGGAAATATAAGGATGCTGAAAAACATCATTTAAAAGCTATTGAAACAGGTAGTGAAGAAAGTTATAAAGATTCTGTTGCTTTATTACATATATATATAAAGGATAACCAATTGGCAAAGGCACATGAAATTATAGAATCAACAACAAAAAAGAAAGACATTTGCTATAACATTAACGAAGCCTACTATCTACTCTGCAAGGCAGAGGGAAAATACAAAGAAGCATTGCATTACAAAGAAATATGCTCCGACATACTCGATTCACTGACATTAGCTCAAAACGAAACCAAAGTATTGGAAATAGAAAAAAAGTACAACAATGCCAAGATACGGGAAGAGAACGAACTGTTAAAGATTGCACAGCAAAGGGATATGATTATAATCATTATTACCATCTCCCTACTTTTACTGTGTGCGGCAGGATATATCATTTACTGGCAAAGAAACAAAACAACCCTCTACCGGAAACAAGCAGAAATAGACAAGATGAGAATAGAGCATCTCCACTTGTCTATGGAACTGGAAGAAAAAAAACAAGTATTGCAGACTGCCATGGCAGAACAAAACCACAAAGCCGAAGAACTGCAAGCGGAAATAGACATCATTTCTACTAGATACCAACAATTACAACAACAAAGATTGGAATCATCGATCATAGGTAAAAGAATTGCCACCCTTGCTAAAAAGAACAAACTGGAGGACCATCAAACCATTTCCAATGACAAGGCATGGCATCCCATCACCTCGGAAATTGATAAAATATACCCCAGATTCTATTCCCTGTTAAAAGACACATTCCATCCAACCCTTACAGAACAGGAATTCCTGTACTGTTACCTTCATGTTTTCGGATTTGACGGCAATGATGAAGCCAAACTATTAGGCGTTAATCCGGATACAGTCCGGATGAAACGTAGCCGAATCAATCAAAAACGTCCCGAAGCATCAAGAAAAGAAACTTCTCTACGGGATTTTCTTATTAAGAATCTCCTAAAGTAACATCAGGCATATATACCGTTAATAATCAATATATTACACATCTACCCGTACATAATACTGTATATAATCTTATTTGTAACTCTCTGAAAATCAATGCAAGGCGTATATGCTAGAATCAGCTTTTTCTATTGTTCTTAGTCCTATACGAAGTACGTTTGCACAAAACCAAAAACGTAATATGATTAAACGAGTTTGAATTTTGATAGCCCTAATGGCTTCGTTACTACTATGTGCAAACAAACGATCATATCAGAATAAGAATATGCAACAAAGACATTTGAACAGAGAAACCTACTTCAAGGAACAAGTAAATACCGCACAGGAATTCTACATGGACTATATAAAGAAGTATGTTCTTTTACAGAAAGGAATCAAAGTATTGGAAATAGGATGCGGAGAAGGCGGAAACCTTCTCCCTTTCGCCCAACTAGGATGTGAAATAACCGGAATAGACATCACTCCAAGCCGGATAGAACAAGCCCAACAGTTTTTCAAAGCGGCAAACTATGAAGGAACTTTCATTGCCACAGACTTTCTAAAGGCCCGGGCAGAGGATTATGGTACATTCCAGCTGATCTTGATTCATGATGTAATAGAGCATATCGAGCCTAAAGAACAGTTCATAAAACATATCAAAGCGTTTGCCGACAAAGACACACTCATCTTTTGGGGATTTCCCGCTTGGCAAATGCCATTTGGAGGACACCAGCAAATTTGTAAAAACAAGATTGTCTCACATTTGCCTTTCGTGCATCTCCTTCCCGCCCCTGTCTATCGGTCGTTACTGGATGTTTGTGGCATACCAAGCCGGGAATTACTTGAGATTAAACAATGCAAAGTTACCATAGAATCTTTTGAAAAAATGATGAAAGCGAATCAGCACCAGATTGTCAATCGGAAATTATGGCTCATCAATCCACATTACAAGCAGAAGTTTGGATTACAACCACAGGTGCTTCCCTTGTGGCTGGCGCATTTGCGATATATCCGCAACTTTTTCTCAACGGCTTGCTTTTACCTGACTAGAATAACCTCATGAAGAACTTCTCATTATCTCAAACAAATGACTGCTTTTTGTAGTAAACTTGAGAAATAAGCAGAATAAAGAGGTTTCTTTACGAGATTGTCTCATCAAATACACTTTAAAATAGAGAACATATATATTCGCTTTATTTTCAGTGGATTACATTACATATCGTATATATTGCTGTATACAAATATTTTTGTAACTCACTGAAAATCAATAAAGCCCATATATGTTATAATCTCCCCTTTTTTATTCTTCATAATCCGATAATATCTAAGTTTGTGCAAAACTAAAATGTAAAACGATTATGAATAAATTGAAAATAAGTATGGTTTTGATAGCCCTAATAATAATCTCCAGTGAAAAGGGATACTAATAGGAGAATCTGAATATACACACTAAATCTAAATATTTATGCAAAAGAGAAAAAACACTCTACTTATTGTAAACATGTCCTTCCTCGTTTTAATAGGGACATTTATATTTAGTTCTTGCGCCGACAAGGACGAACCCTCTCCTGTCCCCCCCACACCGGAAGACACTCCTTACATATTAAAATCCTCTGAGACAGTAGAATTTAAAGAAGTACTCAATGAAAACGATATTCAAGACATAACAGAAACAGAAACTGCATATTTTGGAGAACGAATCCAATGGGCTTGCCCCCATGAATTATATTTCGATAGTGATTCCCTTTCCATTGTAAAGGCTAATAACATAGTAGAAAAGTACAAAATAAAATGGCAAGATAAAAAATTATACCTATATCAGCAACCAATAGATAAATGGGAATACTGTGGAGAAAAAGATAAAGATGGAAAAATAATACTCAATATAGGATTCTACATAATAAAAAATAATAGTAACCAATGTACGTTCATGGCTATAGGACAAGAGTATAATCTAACCTCTTATTCAGAACTCATGAATCAAGATCCCCTTTCCATTATATGGCTGAAAAGAAGATATACCTTTGAACAAATATGAGTATAAAACTTAAATACAAAGAAATGAAAGCTAAAATAATATACACCATCGTATTTTTGATGATTGCTAAACTTGCTTATAGCC
>ERZ773216.2120-NODE-2120-length-20849-cov-4.689911_pt1 | contig 20849 bp, 19 predicted proteins | sample MGYA00511259_ERZ773216 | MGnify/ENA primary metagenome ERZ773216 (study PRJEB29015, sample SAMEA2737764) | human gut metagenome | biome: human gut; feature: human-associated habitat; material: faeces | place: China | collected 2012 ... | reverse complement strand
GGTTGATGCGAACGTCCAACGTGAAGAACTGTTACCTAGTGAAAAGGCTTTTGCTTATAAAATGAAACTTGAGGCAATGAAAAGACGTGCTGGCAGACCATCTCAAAATAATGTGTCCCAAAATGGGACAGATTTCAGATCAGATGAATTATTGGCAAAACAGATAGGTAGTAGCAGAAATCAAATTCAAAGATATATCCGGTTGACAGAACTTATCCCAGATTTACTCGAATTAGTAGATAAGAAGAAACTGCAATTCACCGTAGCTGTAGAAATCTCTTACATAGACGAAAAGATTCAGCAATGGCTTTACGAATATATTCGAGACAATGGATTCATCAAACTAAAGCAGATTTCTGCACTAAGAGAACATTTAAAAACCGAAAAAATAAATCAGCAACAAATGATTACTCTTCTAAACGAAAATATGCCTGGAAGAAAATCTGTAAGAAAAGTAACTCTATCAGAAGACAGATTATCGAAATATTTTCCACCATTCTATTCACAGGATGATATGGAAAAGGTTTTAATCCAGCTACTTGAAATTTGGAAACAAAATCAAACACAAAATGATGAATGATACAAAGAAACAGATGCTAAGAAGTTTGATTTGTAAACTTCACCATCTTTGATTTTTCTTTTTTCTCTTCCTCACACCCCTCCTGAATAAATGATTTTACATAGATGATCGTAACCTTTCCAAAGCCCTGCCTGCGCTTTTCGACCAAACCGATCCCTTTTTCATCATCCAGCTCCTGAAGAGATTTCACCGCTTTATTTCTGCCACAATTCAATAATTCCATGATATCTTCAATGGAAAAATAGATATATGCCCGATTTTCTTCATCAAACCACTGATTCTTAATGGATAAAGACATTCTGTCCAGCATCAAACCGTATAAAATCTTCGCATCACTGGAAAGATCCTTGAAGCACTCATTGGTAAATAGAGCTTTGGGTATTCTGTAAAAACTAAACTGATCTGCTTCTGTTCCATAAAAATATTTAAAATTCATTTTTTTGTCCATGTATCTTCCTCCCTTCCTTTCTCTCATAGAAGTCCTTTTTTTAAACTTCTGTATCTCTTCTTTCTTTGGGTTATCTTATTTTGACACCCCTTATTCATGTTCTCTTTTCCATTGTTCCAGTAATTCCTCAATCACCTTTTCCATATCCGCTTCCGAATAATCTTCCGGAAAATATTTTGTGAGTTTCTTTCCTGATAACACCACTTTTCGTTCCGGTGCTTTTACTGCTATGCAGCTATTGAAAATCGAGATCATAAATCCCTGATTCACCGATCCTTCTTCCAACTGTTTTCTCAAAACTGTAATCTGCTTTGGTTTAATAAATCCTGTATCTCGGATATACTCGTAGATCCATTTCTGCATTTCCTTATCAATGTAGGAAATATCAACGGCAATGGTAAAATTCAATTTTTTTGCATCTACCATATCTAATAACTCCGGAATCAATTCTGTAAGGCGAATGTAACGCTGAACATTACGAGCACTCTCTCCTACCTGTTCAGCTATAACTACATCAGTACGATACTTCGTGCCATTTTGGCACAAAGTTAAATCGTTTCTTACCCCTTGTCTCTTCATTGCCTCCAATTTCATTCTATAAGCAAATGCTTTTTCGCTCGGAAGTAACTCTTCTCGTTGGATATTGGCATCTACCATAGCGATGACTGCATCATCATCGGATAATTCTCTCACAATTGCAGGAATTGTTGCCAATCCAGCTATAACAGCCGCGTGCATTCTTCGATGACCTGAGATCATCTCATATCCATTTTCACCATCGGACCGTAACAAAACTGGTGTCAATACCCCGTAGGTCTTTACACTCTCTACTAAATCTGCCATCTTTTCATCATCCAATACTTTGAAAGGATGATCTTTAAATGCATGTATTCTGTTGATTTCTATTTCCATTGCAGACTCTTCATTGACTACTCCTAGCAATTCATCAATGCTTGTCAATTTGATTTTTTCTCCACTTCTACTTTTCATTTTCCAAAACCTCCTGCGTCAGATTTTCATAAGCCATAGATACTTTTCCATTTGGACAATGACAATAAATACTTTTTCCTTCCGCACTTGCTTCAGCTACCTTAACTGATAGTGGAATGACATTTTCAAAGATAGAAATCTTAGATCCATAAGTTTCTCTCACTCTGGAAGCAATATCTTTGGCGTAATTAGTACGAAAATCCACCATTGTCAAAAGAATTCCCTGTATCGTCAGCTTCCGGTTCAATCTCTTCTTTACCATAGAAATAGTCCTGATCAACTGTTGAAGTCCTTTAACCGGCAGATATGCAGCTTGTACAGGTATCAGAACCGTATCAGAAGCTACTAAAGCATTGATAGTCATCATGCCTAAACTCGGCATACAATCAATCAAAATATAATCGTATCGTGATCGCATCGTATCAATATATTCCTTCATGATCAGTTCTCTGCTCATTACATTACTCATGGTTACTTCCAGAGCAGATAACTCAATATTGGCCGGTAGGAGATCCAATTGTTCCTCATGATGTAAAATGCCTTCTTCCTCAGCAATTTCCTCGTCATTGATAATATTCATCATAATAGTTGCAAGTGTAGTTCCAATATCGTCCGGTTCTACATATCCAAGACTAGCTGTCAAACTTCCCTGTGGATCCGCATCGATTAACAATACTTTCTTTCCATTTCTCGCTAATCCTACTCCAAGATTTAAGGTTGTTGTACTTTTTGCAACTCCGCCTTTCTGGTTTGCTACTGAAATTACCTTTCCCATTCTTCTTTCTCCCTTCTGATATTTTCTCGCAGATATTTTTCAAATGTACTTCGCTTAATTAGAACTTTTTTCCCAATCTTATAAACTGCTCCTGCCTTATGCGATAATCTTACGATTGGCTTATATCCAAGCTCGTAATAATCCATAGCTTGTTTATAACTTATAAATTCATGTTGCATAAATTCTATATCTTCATCATCAATAAGATTAGAAAACATCCATACCTTTCCATGCATCTCAACTAAATTCCTTTCTCCGATTTGTCATCTTATTTTTCATGAAATTGTTCAAGATATTCATCAAAGATTTCTCTGTTTATCAAAACGATTCCATCCATTCTGTAAATCGCACCCGCATCATTTGCAAGTTCCATCAACTTTTTATGTGACAGGCTATATACGATTTCTGCTTGTTGATAACGAAGAAATTTTCTTCTAAGTCGACGGGCTTCTTCTTTTACCTCTGAACGTTTCTGTTGGTTATAGTACATATTTTCTGTTTTCAAATCTGTTTCTCCTTTCAGCTTTTACTCAACCACAACGGACATTGTTAATGAATAAAAAAGGGCACTCTCTGAAAGATTTTTCTTTCAAAAAGTGCCCTCAACAATCTATATTGTTAGAGTAGTATTACTGACAACTAATCACCATTCTTCATGATGATTCATGTTGGAATACAAATTTGTTGTCAAATTGTTGTCAAAGAAAATTTTTGTTGTCAAATTGCGAAGTATTTTTACTCACTTAGTACAGTTTTGCTCCTGCCGGAATCTTATCATCAAGAATCAAAACATTGAGTCCTTCTCTTCCTTCTACAAGATGTGTAGCGGAGATAATCATACCGCAAGAATCAATTCCCATCATCTTACGTGGTGGAAGGTTTGTAATTGCAAGTAATGTCTTTCCTACTAAGAATTCAGGCTCATAGTAATCGTGAATTCCGCTTAAAATCACACGATCTACGCCACTTCCGTCGTCTAATACGAACTTCAGAAGCTTCTTAGATTTTGGAACTGCTTCACATTCTTTTACCTTTACAGCACGGAAATCTGACTTGCTGAATGTGTCAAAATCAACTGCTTCCTCAAACAAAGGCTCAATCTTTACCTTAGAAAAATCAATCTTTTCAGGCTCAGCTTTCACTTCTGCAGCTGCAGGAGCTGCTTCGGAAGTCTTGGAAGCTTTCTTATCAGCATCCAGGGACTTCATAGTCGGGAACAGTAATACATCGCGGATGGCCGGGCTGTTGGTGAACAGCATTACCAGACGGTCGATACCGTAACCGATACCGCCTGTCGGAGGCATACCGATCTCCAGTGCGTTCATGAAGTCTTCATCGGTGGTGTTTGCCTCGTCATCACCTGCTGCCAGAGCAGCCTCCTGTGCTTTGAAACGCTCTCTCTGGTCGATCGGGTCGTTTAACTCGGAGTATGCGTTACACATCTCACGTCCGTAGATGTACATCTCGAAGCGCTCTACATACTCTGGTTTATCCGGCTTTCTCTTGGTCAGCGGTGAGATTTCTACCGGATGATCCATGATAAAGGTCGGCTGGATCAGGTTTTCTTCTACGAACTCTTCGAAGAAGAGGTTGATGATATCGCCGCGCACATGACGGTCTTCGTAGTGAACACCCTTCTCGTCTGCCAGCTTCTTAGCCTCTTCGGTGGTCTGGATCTCATCGAAGTCAACTCCTGCATATTTCTTGATCGCATCTACCATAGTCAGACGCTCGAACGGCTTGCCTAAATCAATCTCAACGTCTGCATACGGAATGGTGGTGGTTCCCATAACCTCATTTGCGATGTGACGGAACATATTCTCGGTTAAGTCCATCATACCGTAGTAATCAGTATATGCCTGGTACAGCTCCATGAGGGTGAACTCCGGGTTGTGGCGGGTATCAAGACCCTCGTTACGGAATACACGGCCGATCTCGTATACACGTTCCATGCCGCCTACGATCAGTCTCTTTAAGTACAGCTCCAGGGAAATACGAAGCTTTACATCCTCATCCAGTGCGTTGTAATGGGTCTCAAACGGTCTTGCAGCAGCGCCGCCTGCGTTTGCCACCAGCATCGGGGTTTCTACCTCTAAGAAGCCCTGTCCGTCTAAGTAACGGCGAATGCAGCTGATGATGCGGGAACGCATCACGAAGGTTTTCTTCACGTCCTCGTTCATGATCAGGTCTGTATAGCGCTGACGGTAACGCACGTCCGTGTTGGTCAGACCGTGATACTTCTCCGGAAGGATCTGCAGGCTCTTGGAGAGCAGTACCATGGAGGTTGCGTGAATTGAGATCTCACCCATCTTGGTGGTAAAGACGATACCTTTAATGCCCACGATATCACCGATATCCATACGCTTGAAGTCTTTGTATGCTTCTTCACCCAGGTCATCACGCGCAACGTAGCACTGGATGTTGCCCTTTAAATCCTGAACATTGCAGAAAGATGCTTTACCCATGACACGCTTGGACATCATACGTCCTGCGATGGATACTTCTTTGCCTTCCCATTCTGCATAGTCTGCTTTTACGTCCTCGCTGTGTGCGGTTACGTCATACTTTGTGATCTGGAACGGATCCTTGCCTGCTGCCTGAAGCTCTGCCAGTTTTTCACGGCGAACCTTCAGAAGCTGGTTGAGATCCGGCTCCTTCGCATTCTGCTGCTTTGCGTTCTGCTGCTCTGCCATCTTTTCCCTTACTCCTTCGTTCTTGTTGTTGTTCACACACGGTGCAAACAGTTACATCTTTTCTTCTATAAATAAATGAAACGGAATACTGTTTTTATGATACTCTCCGGATCTCCAGAACCTTGTACTGAAGCACGCCGGCCTGAGTCTCTACATCGACAACATCGCCAACGCTCTTGCCGATCAGTGCTGCGCCTACCGGAGACTCATTGGAAATCTTGTTCTGCAGACTGTTTGCCTCGGTTGAGCCAACGATCTTGAACTCCATCTCTTCATCAAAATCTACATCGTATACCTTTACCTGGCAGCCAATGCTTACTTTATCTAAGTCGATCTCGTCCTCGTCTACAACCTCTGCGTTCTTTAACAGCTTCTCCAGCTCTTCAATACGCAGCTCAATGTCTCTCTGCTCGTCCTTGGCTGCATCGTACTCAGCATTCTCGGACAGGTCGCCCTGCTCACGCGCCTCTTTGATCTTCTGCGCGATTTCCTGTCTGCGATGGATTTTTAAATCCTGTAACTCATCCTCATACTTTTTTAAACCTTCATAGGTTAAAATGTGTTTCTTGCTATCTGCCATGACACTCATTTCCTTCCTTATTTACACTGCCGCCGCGCGGAACCTCCGCCTCCGAAGCAGTTATTTTGGCACCTGAAACCACAGTCTGAGCTAACCCCCGGAACCTGTGATCATACATTCTGAATATTATACTTGAAAGCACTTTCCTTGTCAAGCATCCCGTGCTGTTTCAGCAGCTCCACCAGTTCTTCTTCTGTTTCCAGCATATTGCATTCTCTGCGGATCGAGGAAGAATGCGGAAGCCCTGCAGTATACCAGGCAATGTGCTTACGCATCTCCTTCATGCCAATATACTCACCCTTAAAGGCTACATGGATCCGAGTGTGGCGCAGGATCATCTCTCCCACCTCCACCGGTCCAGGCGGCGGAAGCACTTCCCCGGTTTCCAGATAATGTTGGATCCGTTTGAAAATCCATGGGTTTCCTCTTGCACCGCGGCCTATCATCAGGCCGTCACAGCCTGTTTCCTCTAACATCCGCTTCGCATCCTGCGGCTCAAAGATGTCTCCGTTTCCGATGACCGGAATTTTCACAGCTTCCTTCACCTGACGGATGATATCCCAGTCTGCCCTGCCGGAATAATACTGTTCTCTGGTCCGTCCGTGCACCGCCACAGCAGCCACACCACAGCTCTCAGCAATCTTCGCAATCTCTACGGCATTCACGTGATCGTCATCAAAGCCCTTGCGGAACTTGACCGTGACCGGCTTGTGTACCTTTCGCACCAGTGCAGATAACAGCTCCTCCACCAGCTTCGGATTCTTCATCAGGGCAGAGCCCTCACCGTTTCCGACAATCTTCGGCACCGGACATCCCATGTTCAGATCGATGATGTCATAAGGCCCATCCTCCACCTGGTGGGCAATGTCACTGACGATTTCCGGATCCGAACCGAACAGCTGCAAAGACACAGGACGCTCACCCTCGCCAATGGCCATAAGCTCCTTCGTGTTACGGTTCTTGTAAAGAATGGCTTTTGCACTCACCATCTCAGTGACAAGAAGTCCACAGCCCTGCTCCCGGCACAGCTGCCGGAAGGACATATCCGTAACGCCTGCCATGGGAGCCAGGATCAGGTTGTTATCCAACTCTACATTTCCAATCCTCAGCTTCATTCTTCCGGTTCCTCACCAAGATAGAATACCTTAAAGTACAGTTCCAGGGCCTTTAAGAACTCCTGCCCATCCTGTCGGTACTGCTTGATCTTTAAGTCTGCGCCGATCTCATCGCAGTAGCCATCGTACTCTGAAATAGTATGCCTGAACTCCAGCGTGCCATCCGGCTCAAATTCCATGGTAAGAATACCGCCGCATTCCTCCGTAAACCAGACACACATCACGTGAAGCTGCTTCTTCACTGCCTCCGGGAGGCTGTCAAACTCTTCATTAAAATAATACTTTTTTTCATAGCTGTTAGAACCACAAAGAACGATATTTCCGTCCTGTCCTGTCATCTGCGATTTCCTCCTGAATCCGTTTCCTGCTGCCTTCTGATCTTCTCGCCAGATCTGCAGCTGCGATTTGTCAAAATTTTCTCATATCCATAAACACGAAACACGCCCGGCGGATATGCTGCCGGGCGAAGATTTCTTTTTCGATTGTATCATGCAGTCCTGTTCTGTCAGCCTGCTTCCATGATGCTTCCTATTTCGCAAGCATCTTTGCGATTTCAAACTGTTCCTCGGAAATGTCCTTCTTCATCTGAAGTGCTTCCTGGATGTCGAAATCTACGAACTCACCGTGCTTATAAGCGACCAGGCGATTGCTCTTTCCTTCGCACAGAAGCTCTGCTGCCCTTGCCCCCATAATGGACGCGTACACACGGTCCTTACAGGTTGGGGTGCCGCCTCGCTGCATGTGGCCCAGAATGGTGGCTCTTGTCTCAATACCGGTTGCTGCCTCAATGCGGCGTGCCATGGAACCGGAATGTCCGATACCCTCCGCATTGATGATGATATTGTGTTTCTTGCCGCGCTTGCGGTTCTCTATGATGCGGTCGATGAGAGCCTGCTCATTGCCGTCATAACGTTCCGGAAGCAGAATATCCTCCGCGCCGTTTGCAATACCACACCACAGTGCGATATAACCGGCATTGCGGCCCATAACCTCAATGATACTGCAGCGCTCATGAGATGTAGAAGTGTCACGTACCTTATCGATTGCCTCCATGGCGGTATTGACTGCCGTATCGAATCCGATGGTGTAATCGGTGCAGGCAATGTCCAGATCGATGGTTCCCGGAACGCCAATGGTATTAACGCCAAGGGCTGCCAGCTTACCGGCTCCCCGGAAAGAACCGTCACCGCCGATGACTACGATGCCGTCAATACCGTGCTTGTGGCAGATCTCCGCGCCCTGCTGCTGACCTTCCGCCGTTACAAACTCCATACATCTTGCTGTGTACAGGATGGTACCTCCACGGAAAATGATATTGGACACATCGGTACTGCTCATGTCTACGATCTCTTCTTGTAAAAGTCCTGCGTAGCCACGCATGATTCCTTTTACCTTCATACCCTTACTGATGGCAGTACGAACCACCGCACGGATGGCTGCGTTCATGCCTGGAGCATCTCCTCCGCTTGTCAGGACACCGATTGTCTTTACTTGCTTTGCCATAGTTGTCTCCTCCTGTTACCCTTCGTTTTCGCGATGAGCTCTCTGTCTCGTGCAGAAAGCGCTGCGCGATTTCCATTCCGTTTATTTTATATAGATGCACTTTTTTTCATACAAACTGTATTCTAAAACATTTTTTCTATCTTTTCAATCCCTTTTCCACAACTTTGACATTCTTTTCACCAATTATTTTCATCAGCTTTTCCGTCACTTCTGTTGACGCTGCCACATGCCAGTTTGCGGGAAGAACCTTCTTTGCCCGTTCCTTTTCCAGATAAATGATCACGGTATCATGGCCATCAGAGCCCCTCAGAATTTCCGTCACTTCCGGCCACCGGGCATCATACTCGGTCTTATCGGCAAACTTCAGCCACAGATCCTTCGGAACCTCGTCAAAGGGGATCACCTGCTCACAGATCAGCCGTCCTGCCGGGTCATCCCCAATGGAGGTACGTCCGCTGATAAACACCTTTGCATCCTCATTCAGGAGCTGCTTCTTATTCTCATAATCCCGCGGGAAGACGATGACTTCCACGGAACCAACCATATCCTCCAGAGTCACAAAGGCCATCTGCTGGCCATTCTTCGTAAGCTTTACGGTCCTGGCTGTTATCATGCCGCCAATGGTCGCCCGGGCGCCGTCTTCCACAACAGCTCTTCCTGTCTCCTCATCCACCATAAAATCGGTTGTTTTGGCGGTAATGCTGTTTTTCCAGGTTTCAAGATACTCATCCATCGGATGACCACTGACATAGATGCCAAGTGTCTCCTTCTCGAAGGCCAAAAGCTCTCCCTTCGGAAACTCCGGCACCTTCGGCATGGTGATCTGGTATTGCTGCTTTTCTTCCTCTGCCGCAAAATCAAAAAGGCTCAGCTGACCCTCCAGCACATTTTTGCGGTCCTTATTTTTCTGATCCAGAAGTTCCGGCGCAATCATGGTCTTCTGTCTCCGGTTGCCCGGAAGAGAATCCATGGCACCGGCCTTGATGAAATTCTCCAGGGTACGCTTATTCACCTCACGGCCGCCCATGCGCTCCACAAAATCATCAATGGAGGTAAAAAGGCCGTTATTCTGACGCTCCCGGATGATCTCGTCCACCACATTGCGTCCAATGCTCTTGATTGCTGACAAACCATATCGGATCGCATCACCGGAAACAGAGAAACCGCTCTGCCCTTCGTTGATGTCAGGCGGCAGGATACGAATGCCCATCTGGCGGCAGGTCAGAATGTACTCCGACACCTTACCCACATTGTCCATAACAGAGGTCATAAGTGCCGCGAAGAACTCCTTCGGATAATAGTATTTCAGATACGCCGTCTGATATGCAACCACCGCATAGCAGGCTGCATGGGATTTGTTAAAGGCGTACCTTGCGAAATCGATCATCTCATCATAAATATGATTTGCAGTCTTCTCATCAATGCCATTCTCAATACAGCCCTTTACGTTTTCTTCCTGATTGCCGTACACGAAATTCTGGCGTTCCTTCTCCATGACCGCCGCCTTCTTCTTGGACATGGCACGGCGCACCAGATCGCTTCGGCCCATGGTATAGCCCGCCAGATCGCGAACGATCTGCATAACCTGTTCCTGGTAGACGATACAGCCATAGGTCGGTCCCAGAATATGCTCCAGCTGCGGACATTCATATGTGATGGAGTCCTTATCATTCTTTCCTTTCAAATAACGCGGAATGAAATCCATCGGTCCCGGACGATAGAGAGAAATCCCCGCAATGATATCCTCCAGGTTTTCGGGCCGCAGCTCCTTCATGAAGCTTTTCATTCCCGAACTCTCCAGCTGGAAGATGCCATCGCACTTTCCGGTGCCAATGGATGCCAGGACATCTTTATCATTATAATCAATTTCTTCCATAACCAGATGAACGCCGTAGTTTTCCTCTGCCTGACGCACCGCATTCTGAATGACAGTCAGGGTTCGGAGGCCTAAAAAGTCCATCTTTAACAGTCCAAGCTCCTCCAGCGTCGTCATGGTAAACTGTGTGGTAATAGTACCGTCTGATGCGCGGGAAAGCGGAACAAACTCATCCATGGCCCGCTGGCCGATCACCACGCCGGCCGCGTGCATGGAGGTATGGCGCGGAAGGCCCTCCAGGCGCTTGGCCATGTCGATGAGGTAGCGCACCTCATCATCATTCTGATAGGCCTCACGCAGATCCGGACTCTGCTTTAAGGCCTTTTCCAGGGTCATGCCGAGATCTCCCGGGATCATCTTTGCGATCGCGTCACAGCGGGCGTACGGAAGGTCCAGAACACGTCCCACATCCCGCACAACACCCTTGGCCGCCAGGGTACCGAAGGTAACGATCTGTACCACCTGATCCTTTCCGTATTTCTCGACCACGTAATCGATGACTTCCTGCCTGCGTTCGAAGCAGAAGTCAATATCGATATCCGGCATGGATACCCGTTCCGGGTTCAGGAAACGCTCAAAGAGCAGATCATAGCGCACCGGATCGATATTAGTGATCTCCAGACAGTAGGAAACGATACTTCCCGCTGCGGAACCTCGTCCCGGACCGACCATGATGTCGTGGGATCTTGCGAAATGAATGAAATCCCATACGATTAGGAAGTAATCCACATACCCCATATTGTGGATTACGCCCAGCTCGTAGGAAAGGCGTTCCTGCAGGGTTCCATCATCATTTGGGTAACGCTTCGCCATGCCATCCTGGCACAGCTTATTCAGATAGCTCCAGGAATCGTATCCCTCCGGCACCTCGTACTTCGGCAGCTTTGTCACGCCAAACTCGATCTCAACGTTGCAGCGCTCCGCGATCTTATGGGTGTTATCGATGGCTTCCTGGGCGTATGGAAACAGCGCCCGCATCTCCTCCTCAGATTTCACGTAATACTGACCGCCCTCGTAACGCATACGGTTCTCATCAGAGACTTTTTTCCCGGTCTGGATACACAGCAGAATGTCATGCGCTGCCGCATCCTCCGCGAGAATATAGTGGATATCGTTGGTTGCCACCAGATCCATGGACAGTTCCCGGCTCATGCGCATAAGTCCCTGGTTTACGGTTTTCTGGGTCGGAATTCCATGATCCTGCAGCTCTAAAAAGAAATTGCCCTTTCCGAAAATATCCTCATAATGTCTTGCGGACCTGCAGGCTTCCTCATACATGCCCCGGGCCAGATAGCGCTGTACCTCACCCGCCAGGCAGGCACTTAGGGCAATCACGCCCTCATGGTAGGTTTCTAACACCTCATAGTCCACGCGGGGCTTATAATAAAAGCCATCCACAAAGCCCCTGGATACGATCTTCATCAGGTTGTGGTATCCGGTATCATTTTCTGCCAGCAGGACCAGATGGTAATATCGGTCCTCGCCATTTGAAGTTTCCCGGTCAAATCGGGATCCCGGCGCAACATAGACCTCACAGCCGATGATGGGCTTAATGCCCACCTCCTTTGCCGCACGGTAAAAATCGATGACGCCATACATGACTCCATGATCGGTGACGGCCATGCTGTCCATGCCAAGCTCTTTCGCCCGCGCTGCCAGCTCTTTGATCTTGCAGGAACCATCCAGCAGACTGTACTCTGTATGGACGTGCAAATGTGTAAATGCCACTGTTTTCTCCTTTTTATATCTTATTTACAAAAACAGGGCGGAAATGTTATTTCCACCCTGCTGCTTCAGCATCTTTTGTATAGATCAACTTTTGGGGAAATGATCGGTATGATCTTACTTTTCACCCTTTAAGTACTTTTCAATATTATCAAGTGCCTCTTGTTCGTCTCCTCCATCAGCAGAAACGGTAATATCCTCACCAGCGCCCATGCCAAGTGTCATCATACCCATAATGCTCTTTGCATTGACCCGGGCATTGTTATTCTCTACATAGATCTGACTGTCAAACTGGCTCGCAATCTGAACCAACATAGCTACTGGTCTTGCCTCAAGTCCGGATGAAAGCCCAATGGTGATTGTTTTCTTTAACATAATTATCCTCCTCGTTTTCGGGTATGATCGCATGTTTTCTTTCTGCTTATACCCCTGTGTCCGGCCGTTCCTGTCTCAGCAGTTCTGCCATACTCCCCAATTTTCTGAGACGATGGTTTACCCCTGATTTACCGACCGGCGGATCCAAAGCCTCTCCAAGTTCCTTTAATGTGGCCTCCGGTCTGGCCAGCCTTAACTCTGCGATTTCCCTCAGGTTATCCGGCAGACTGTCCAATCCTGCCTTATCCCTGATGTATATGATATCTTCCATCTGCTTGACTGCCGCCGATACCGTTTTGTTGATATTGGCTGTCTCACAGTTTACCTGCCGGTTCACACTTCCGCGCATCTCCTTGAGAATGCGGATGTTCTCCAGCTCCATAAGGGCAACCGGTGCTTCCATAACGTTCAAAATATCTACGATTTGGCTTCCCTCTTTGATGTAGACCACGAAATACTTCTTTCGCAGCACGATCTTGGCTTCTATCCCCATGGAAAGGATGAGACCCTGGATCTGCTTTGCCTTTGCTTCAGTAGCACAGGCAATCTCAAAGTGGTAAAACTTTTCCGGATCGCTGATCGAACCTGCTGCCAGAAACGCTCCACGGATGAATGCGCGCTTGCAGCAGTTCTGCATAAGAACCACATTCTGGGCCAGTGACAGATTTTCCTCAATCTCCCCGTACTGGTCGATGAGTTTGACTGCCTGAAGCACCCGCATGGCATCCTCGTGATGAGTGACTGCAACAGTGCAGGTCCTGTTTCTGTGGTTCCCGATGCTCTGCCGTATGGAGACATCAATTCCTATATTAAATGTTTTTTTCAATAATGTAAAGTACTTTCTTGCAACTGCTTCATTTTCCGTGTGAATCTTCACCCGGTAACGGTCATTCTCTGAAATCTGGATACGGCCGCAGAGGCTTAAGATTGCCGCGATCTCCGCGATCTGGCAATGTCTGGCCGAAGAAAGCTGCCTTGAAAGTTCTTCCTTTACCTTAGAAGAAAATGACATATCCTGCTCCTGTATTCCGATTTCTGCCCGGGCATTCCGAGACAGAAATCCACCATTGTCCTGCTACCGTCCGATATCCCGGTGCTCAATCTTCAGTCCGTATTCCTCCAGACCGCTTAAATGCTGATACAGCGCATTGGCCACAGTAACGGAGCGGTGTCTGCCCCCGGTACAGCCAATGGCGATCACCAGTTGGTTCTTTCCTTCCTGCACATAATTGGGGATCAGGAAATCCAGCATTCCGTACAGCATGGAAAGAAAGCGGTCTGCTGTACCGCCCTGGCGGACATACGCCTGCACCTCCGCCTCCTGACCGGTGTGGCTGCGCAGTGCCTCCACATAGTAGGGATTTGGAAGAAAACGTACATCGAAAACAAGATCTGCGTCATTCGGGATGCCATACTTAAATCCAAAGGACAGCACCGTGATAAACAGGTTCTGATACCTGCGGTCCTGGACAAAGATTTTTTCCAGCTCACTGCGCAGTTCCCGAGTAAGAAGACTGCTGGTATCCAGGATCATATCCGCCTGCTGTTTGATAAACGCAAGCTTTTCCCGCTCCAGCTGGATGCCGCTGTCCACACGGCCCTTCCCGGCCAGTGGATGCGACCGCCTGGTTTCTTTATAGCGCTTTACCAGTGTCGCATCGCTGCTGTCCAGAAACAGGATCTCGTAAGGCACCTGCTGCGCTTTCCAGTTTTCCAGAACCTGCTCCAGCTGCGGCAACTCCTCTCCGCTGCGGATATCGATGCCCAGTGCCACTTCCTCGTGGGCTGCCGGCTTCTGCATGACCAGTTCTACAAATGCCTCCATCAGGGGGATCGGCAGATTGTCCACACAGTAAAAGCCAAGATCCTCCAGCATTTTGAGAGCCGAGGTTTTTCCGGCTCCCGACATTCCCGTCACGATTACCAGTCTCATCTGTTTTCTCCGTTTCTCAAAACTCACCCAAAAGCTTTACTTCCAGTTCCAGCTCCACACCAGACTGCGCTTTCACCTTTTCCTGTACCTGTCTGCACAGAGAAAGGATATCTGCAGAGGTGGCATGATCCCGGTTGATCACAAAGCCGCAGTGCTTCTCTGACACCTGGGCGCCGCCCACACGGAAGCCGCGAAGCCCTGCATCCTGGATCAGTCTGCCTGCGAAATGGCCTTCCGGGCGCTTGAAGGTACTGCCTGCACTCGGGTATTCCAATGGCTGCTTTTCACGGCGTTTTGATGCCAGATCATCCATGACCGCACGGATGTCATCAGCGTTTCCCGGCTGCAGCTGAAGCACTGCCTCCAGCACAATATAACCGTTTTTCTGGACGCAGCTGGTCCGGTAGCCCAGTTCCAGTTCTTCTGCCGGAAGTGTTTTCACCTCTCCCTCCGGAGTCAGGACTGTTGCCTCCCTTAATACCTGACATAATTCTCCGCCGTACGCGCCCGCATTCATGACCACGGCACCTCCGATGGTGCCCGGAATCCCAGCTGCAAACTCAAAGCCGGTCAGTGATGCGTTCAGCACCTGCTTTGCCACAGCGGAAAGCAGGGCACCTGCACCGGTCCTCACCTGAGCTCCTTCTATTGTCACCTGGGCAAACGGTTTTCCGAAAGAGATCAGTACTCCGCGGTAACCCCCGTCGCCCACCAGCAGATTGCTGCCGTTTCCGATGATGGTATATGCCACATTTTCTTCCCTGCAGATATCCAGCACCTGCTTTAATTCTTCCACACCGGATGGCTCAATATAAATGTCTGCCGGGCCTCCTGTGCGGAAGGTGGTATGGCGGCTCATTGGCTCATCGGTCAGAAATATTCCCGCGCCCACCGCCTGTTTCAGTCTTTCTGCTGCCTGTTTCATAGTTTTTGTTCTGCCTTTATTCATTTTTGCTGTTAAGCGATGTTCCTGGCACTGTTTTTACTTGTTGCCAAGGTTTGCCTGTACGCGGTTGTACAGTTCCTGAGCCGCATTGTATCCCATCTTCTTCTGACGATAGTTAACGGCTGCGGACTCTACGATGATGGCCAGGTTTCTGCCCGGACGGATCGGGATGTTATGGCAGACCACCTGATTGCCGAGAAACTCCGTGTAGCGGTCCTCCAGGCCCAGCCGGTCGTACTCTTTGTCCTTGTCCCAGTCCTCCAGCTTAATGACCATGTCGATATTCTGGGTATCTTTTACGCTCTCAACACCGTACAGGGACTTCACATCAATGATACCGATACCTCGCAGCTCGATGAAATGCTTGGTGATATCCGGCGCACTTCCTACCAGAGTCGCGTCACTGACTTTGCGGATCTCTACAACATCATCGGATACAAGACGGTGTCCGCGCTTGATCAGCTCCAGGGCTGCCTCACTCTTTCCGATACCGCTCTCGCCCATGATCAGCACACCTTCACCAAATACGTCCACCAGCACACCATGGATGCTGATACACGGAGCCAGCTTGACCTTCAGCCAGCGGATGACTTCTGCCATCAGATCAGAGGTGCTCTTTTCAGATACCATCAGAGGGACCTGATAGTGCAGGCACAGATTCTGCATATCTTCATCCGGCTCCTGGCCGCGGCTGTAAACCACACACGGAATCTCACTGGAAAGAAGCTTGTCATAGCGTTCCATCCGCACCTCGCGCGGCAGGGTATTGATGTATGCCTGCTCCACATATCCGATGATCTGGACACGCTCCCGGTCAAAATGATCAAAAAAGCCCGTTAACTGAAGCGCCGGACGGTTTACATCCGGGTGACTCAATACCACCTTGTCTGCGTCAATTTCCGGAAGTACATTTTTCATTTTCATCTTTGTGATCAGTTCTGTAATTGTTACTCCGTACATATTGCCCCGCTCCTTTATCTTGTTTATTCAGCCCGATTCAAGCCCACAGGCTGTATCTGTTTTCAGAATAAGTTCATCATACCATAAATTCGGATGGTTGTCATCCGCGTTGGCAGGTTTCGCTGCTGCGAAAGAACCGGTACACACTTTCCGCCGCGGCGCGGTTCATGCCGGGGACCTGGGAAAGTTCTTCCTCACTGGCAGCCTGCACGGCCTCGATCGATCTAAAATGCTTCATCAGTGCCTTTCTCCTGGTATCTCCGATTCCGGGAATGTCATCCAGCACAGAGTGTACCTGGCTCTTGCTGCGCAGACTCCGGTGATACTCAATAGCAAACCTGTGAGCCTCGTCCTGGATTCTGGTAATGAGCCGGAACCCTTCGGAGTGCCGGTCAATGGGGATCTCCACATTCCGGTAATACAATCCGCGGGTCCGGTGGCTGTCATCCTTTACCATGCCGCATACCGGGATGGAAAGACCCAGCTCTGCGAGCACCTCCTGTGCAATGTTCACCTGTCCCCGCCCGCCATCCATCATCAGGATGTCCGGAAATCTGGTAAAGCTTCCGAATTTCTGTTCTTCTCCCTGTTCCTTTAACTGAGACATTTCTTCCAGTCCGTGGGTAAAGCGGCGCATTAATACCTCACGCATCGAGGCATAATCATTCGGCCCGGTAACGGTCCTGATGCGAAACTTTCGGTAATCACTGCGCTTCGGCCTGCCGTCCTCATACACAACCATGGAGCCGACTGACTCGTAGCCGGAAATGTTGGAGATATCAAAAGCCTCCATCCGGCGCACGCCGGTGAGCCCCAGCCAGGATGCCACCTCATTCATGGCGCCTATGGTGCGCATCTCATCCCTCTGGTTGCGCTCCAAATCCTGCCGCAATACCATGGACGCATTTTTCTGCGCCAGCTCTACCAGGCGCTCCTTCTGCCCTTTCTTTGGAACAACAATGCGGACCTTCTGGCCTTTTCGGGCACTGAGCCACTGCTCAATGACCTCCATATCCTCGATTTCCCTCTGGATCCACAGCTCTTTTGGCAGAAACGGCGTTCCGGCGTAGAACTGCTTTACAAAGCTGGTGAGGATCTGACTGCTGTCTTTTTCCGCGCCGATACGGATGCCGAAATGATCCCGTCCGATCAGTTTGCCCTCGCGCACAAAGAAGACCTGCACCACCGCATCGGTATCGTTCATGGCCATGGCAATGATGTCCCGGTCTTCCATACTGCTGCTGGTGATTTTCTGCTTCTGCGCCACCTTCTTCACGCTGGAAAGCAGATCCCGGTACTCCGCCGCTTTTTCATATTCCATTTTTTCAGCAGCTTCCATCATCTGTTTTTCCAGGCGTTTCAGCAGATTGTCATAATGTCCGTTTAAAAATTCAAGCACCTGCCTGATGTGCTCTGCGTACTCTTCTTTCCCGATGTAGCCCTGGCATGGCGCATCACACTGCCTGATATGATAGTTTAAGCAGGGGCGGTCTTTGCCGATATCCCGCGGGAGCAAACGGCTGCAGGTACGTACCTTATATAGCTTATGGATCAGATCAATCGTATCCTTAACCGCTCCGGCACTGGTGTACGGGCCAAAATACCGGCTCCTGTCTTTTTTCATGGTACGCGCAAACTGTACCCGGGGAAAATCCTCTCCCACTGTAACACGGATGTACGGATAAGCCTTGTCATCCTTTAACATCGTGTTATAACGCGGCTGGTGCTCTTTGATGAGATTGCACTCCAGCACCAGTGCCTCCAGCTCGGAATCGGTCACAATGTACTCAAACCGTGCGATGCGGGACACCATCTGCTGGATCTTGGCGGTTTTACCGCGGCTGCTCTGGAAATACTGGCGCACCCGGTTCTTTAAGCTGATGGCCTTGCCCACATAGATGATCTCATCCTTCGCATCGTGCATGATGTATACGCCCGGCTGGGAAGGAAGTTTTTTCAGTTCTTCTTCAATGTCAAATAACATGATTCCTCCTGATGGCAGTTCTGTCCTGTTCTGCTGCCCGTATGCTCTTTTTCCGCTGAAATAAAATCAGCGAAGGCGGCTGCCGTCATAGCGCTTCTGCATGGTGAGGAAACGGCGCACCGCATAAAGCTGTTCCTGTAAAGAGCCCTGCTCCGGCTTCATATCCAGTACCAGATAGATACTGTCCAGTTCCTGCTGGGTGACGCGCTCCTCCAGAGCTTTCAGGCATTCCATGCGCAGATCAAAATCCTCGGTGTCTAAAAACTGCAGAAATGCCGGATCCGGGTTACGGTCCGCGTAATACCGGCGGGAATCCTGTCCGTTTCCCGCTGCGGCCTGTCCGCATCCTGCTGCCATTCCTGCTGCGTTTTGCTCCGGCTCTACCCGCTCAAATCTCCACTGCTGGGTCACCTCCGGGTATTTTTCATGATCCACCTCACTGGTAAACATATCGTATGGCCTCACATACACTCCGTAGTCCCCGTATAGTGCCTGGTAAACCACCATACTTTCGCCGGTTTCCGAGTGTCTGGCCACCGCCACGATCTGGTAGAGTTTATTTTTAAAATGCCGGTAAAATTCCCCCGGTCTTACGATTCGTTCTGTCATGTCCGTTTCCTGTCTCTTTCTGTTCTGGTTTCTTTCTATTCTGGTCTCTTTTGCTTTTTTCTCAGCCTTAAACCGTAGGCGGCAGCGTGGTTCCGGTCTCCGGCGGAGTTCCCGGCTCTTCTGCCGTCTCCATTGCTTCGGAAAGTGCCCGGGCAGCCGGAAAGCTTTTTCCTGCCAGATTTTCTCCGCCCGTTACGGTCAGGGCATCGTGTCCCGTTTCCTCCGGTGCATAGGTCGTTTCCGGGAGCTGTGCACGAGAAGCCGCGATCCGTTCATCCTCTTCGCTTGCTGCCTCCGGTGTCAGAAGGCCCTCCCAGTCGTAGGTACAGGCCGCATCCCACAAAAGCCACTCATCATAACCACAGTCATACACCGCCCGGATCTGTTCACGCACCTGGTCTCCTCCATAGGGGATATGATTCTTCAGCCAGCTGGCTGTAAAATCCTGCAGCCACGGACGCACTGCCGCCACATGACTTCCGTCGAGTCCTGCGAAATAAAGCTCCTTGCGTGATTCTGTCAGCGCTGCGCAGATGGTATCATACGGACGCATATCCGGGTGGTCAATACCATAATTTCCGTCCGAATAATGGGACGGGTAGATCATGGGACTGATGTAATCCAGATGCTTTGCCATCTCTCCGTAAATCTGTCCCACGGAATCCGCATTCACATCACTGTTGATGATAGCGCCAAACACATCCGCGGATACAAAGAGTCCGGCTGCGCTCAGTTTCTCATACTCATATTCCATAAAGTCGAGGATCGCCTCGGTCCGACTGCGGCCCTTGGTATCCTCCTCCGAAAATACCGCATCCTGCATTCCCTTTTCTGTACAAAAGCGCACATAATCAAACTGGATCTCATCGAATCCAAGCTTCTGCGCTTCCAGGGCGATCTCTGCCAGATACTCCCAGGCTTCCTCTTTATAAGGATTCACCCAGGCGTGGTTATCCCTGTCCTGAAACACCGTGCCATCCGCTTTCTTCACACACCAGTCCGGCTGCGCCTCAGCAAGCCACGCATCACGAAAAGCCGGAATCCTCGCAATGGCATAGATATGATGATCCTTTAATTTCTGCATCAGCCCGGCAATATCCTCAATATAAACCTTTGTGGAGCCAAGCTGCTTCACAAGAGGTGACTCCGTCTCACATACCACTCGCCCAAAATCATCCTTAAAATCAATGACAAGGGCATTCGCCTCGGTCCGGTCAAACTCGTTGATCAGATTGTCCACCAGGGCCGGAGTTCCTGCCACATAGGCGGAAATATAAATACCCTTTGCCCGGGTTTCCTCACGTTCCGGTATGTTGGAAATCCGGATTTCTGAAATCAGTTTCTGCTCTTCTGCTTCCGCTTTCTGCTCTGCTTTTTCGGCCTCTGAGGCTTCTTCTGCGTCAGAGCCTACCACGACCGGTTCCGGCGTCGTTGCGATTTTTTCTGCATTGCGGAGAAAACCACAGCCGGTGATCGCAAGAACAGTCAGCAGCAGACCGGCCAGAAGCCATCTTCGTTTTCCCTTCATAGTTCACGTTCCTCTTCTGTTTTTTATTATAAAATTATCTGTCCGGAAAATTCCGGTCATACACGATAACTAGAGTATACCACATATTACATTTTTTTGACAAATCCGGGTGCAAAACTCTCTTTTCTATGGTACAATACAACGAGCGAAAGAGAGCCATAACCATGCAGGCATGGTTATGGCGAACGGCGAGGCAATCGAGTGACAACATCAGGAGATTGTCTGACAT
>ERZ773216.2118-NODE-2118-length-20880-cov-3.999328_pt1 | contig 20880 bp, 15 predicted proteins | sample MGYA00511259_ERZ773216 | MGnify/ENA primary metagenome ERZ773216 (study PRJEB29015, sample SAMEA2737764) | human gut metagenome | biome: human gut; feature: human-associated habitat; material: faeces | place: China | collected 2012 ... | reverse complement strand
TGTTCTCCCCTTGCGCCAAAACATATGTAACTTTTGCCATACATCCTCATTTTATGCTCTACAAAGATATGATTTAGATTCGAATACAGCAATACTTTTGCGTCCGCACCGTGTCCGCATTTTTGCAAAACAGCTAAAAACAGACAAAATACATTTCATAGTATATCATTTTAATATACTATATTTCAACATATTATAAATATATTCAAATTTTAGTTATTTGCATATGTTTTTCACAAATTAATTCCTGTCCTGGGCACTGGCAATCCCCGTAATCAAACGATTACGGGGATTTTCGTTTTCCGGCGTCCGGCGTTCAGTCGGCAGCGCCGTTTAGGGGCGGAAGGCTGCGGACCTCGGTCCGGCCGCCGCGGAGGAGGTAGATCGCCGGTTCCGGCGCCGTGATCGTCCGCCCGCCGAGGCGGTATTCTCCGGCCCGGTGAACCACGGCGCAGCATATTTTCCCGTATTCGACGGCCTGACATCCGGCATCGTTCCGAAGTATCCGCACGGAGGGATTCCGGGCAAACCGTTCGGTCCGTTTCGCGTCGCGGCACGGCAGAAAAGCGTAGGCATAGCCGCCCGTCCGGGCCGGATCATGCCCGAACCAGCACTTGAAAACCGGCCCCCGCTGGGTTCTGTCCCTGTAAAAAGGATCTATCAGATCCCATTTTCCCTCCTGAATCTCCGTGCTGACTGCAATCGGAGCGCCGTCCAGCGATACGTATCCCCGGCCGTCGTGATGCACCCACGGCAGGCTGCCGGAGGTCTCGGTCGCTCCGCCCCGGGTTACCGGACCCGCAAGGTGCGTCTGATCCAGGGCCGTGGTGATCCGGAAAATCCGGGCGTCGGAACTGCGGATGTCCGCACCCAGCGCCACGACGAGGTCCCCGAAAAAGAATGCCGACTTGAGGGCGTGAAGCCCGTCGCGCTCGATCTCCATCGTCGTACACAGCACATCGCCCGAAGCGAGGCCGCCCACATGCCCGGAACGGTTTTTCCTGGCCTCGACGGAGTTGTCGCACTTCAGGGGCGCGCCGTCGTCGTAAGCCGTCGTCCCGGGAACCATCCGCCAGTCCCAATGGGCGAAGATATTGTCGTACTCCCGCCCGTGCTGCATGAACAGCAACGCCCCGTCGGCCGAGAAGTTGGCCAGAGTGTTCTCCCGGTTCGTAAACTCGAAGCCGATCGTACGGTCGGAGTGCATGCGGATCGACGCATACCATGTGGCGGTACGGTAGATGCCGCAGTCCGAACGGTCGTAATAACGCGGCCCGCGCAATCCGTCCGAGCGGTTCTCCGGCTCCAGTATCCTCTTGGCGAACAGCCTGAAAACCCGGTATCCCGGTCTTTTCAGCGCCGCGATGTTCTCCGCGGCGACGGCTGCCGACGAGGCTTTTCCGGGACCGCTGTCGATAAACACCTGCCGGCCGCAGAAACTCGGGTCCATCACACCCCGCCAGATGCTCCGGCAAATACCCTCCCGCATCAGCTTTTCGATGACGGCGCACTGCGCGTCCGAGAACATATAAGGCGTCCCGTCGAGAACCCGGAGCCAGAACGAAAGGCCCTCGGCATAGGCCAGTCCGTAGTTCCCGAACTGAATCTGGGGTCCGTGCTGGTGAAACGACCAGTCGTCCTGAATGCCCTCGCCGTCGGTGACGACGATCTCCTCGGCGATCTGATCCCGGGCCTCGGCGACGAGCGCCTCGTCGTCCGTCAGCAGCCCGCGCATCAGGTTGTTCCCGGCCAGCCATACCTTGTTCTGCCCGGTGCGGCCGAAGCGCGAACGCTCGATGATCCGCAGCCCCTGCTCCAGTTCCGGACCGGAAAGTTCGCCGCGGATCATCAGCAGAATCGCGGCGAGTTTCTTGGGAACCCCGATCTCCCCGTGCCACCAGTTCAGCGACGACGGTTTCTTCGCATACCAGTAGGCAAGCCCCTTGTGCAGCAGGCCGCCGATACGCCCGTCGCCATGCCACGCCGACGCAGGGTCGGCATAAAGTTTCGCCAGGGCGTACATCCGCGTCAGATGCAGCGACGGCTGCCACCGCCCCCTCGTCCGGTCGTCGTAGTCGATGTCGGACCAGAATCCGCCCGCATCGAAAAGCCCGAGCAGGCGTCGCACCTCGCCGTCCGGAAGGTGGACCGACGTGTAGAGCTGGAGCAGCAGCACGTCGTTCGCCCTCCCGTAATCGGAATAGCGGACGAAACGTTCGGTCGCCTCACCGTCCGGGGCATAGGACATCACCGACACATCAACAAAGGCTTGCCTCACACGGTCGAGCGGACCGGCCGGGCAGGCGCGGGCCGTTGTCAAAAAAAGCAGGGCGGCCAGAAAGGCCGTACGTAAACCATTCATAACAGTTACCAGAAACTTGTGAAACACCGCCGTTCCGAAGAGAGGGACCCGACGCGGAAAGCGGCATGACAAATATAAGTCTTTTTAAACCAAATATCCCCCGACGACGCCCCGGAGAAGCGACTTTGACCGGATTCTGTTCCCCTTTGACCGGATCGAATCCTTCGCGGAAGAATACAAAATCTAATTTTGAATGACGGAAAAACCACCCGAAAAAACTACTGTCTGACATGAGAACCCGAACCTATCGCACAGCATTGCTGTCGACCCTTCTTCTCGCGGGATGCACTCCCCGGGAGACAATGCCGGAACTGACCGATCGCGTCTTCGCCGTAGCCGCGGCCCAGTACGAACAGCTCGAAGGCCGGCTGACCGACGAGACGCTTCCGAGATCGGCGGCCTCCGACGGAAAATTCATCCCTTCCAACATCCGCTGGTGGTGCAGCGGATTCTATCCCGGCTCGCTCTGGTATATATATGAGTATACCGGCGACAAGACATTCCGCGAACTGGCCGAAAAAAACACCTTCAAACTCTATCCCCTCAAACAGAAAGGCACGGACCACGACCTGGGATTCCAGATGAATTGCAGTTTCGGCAACGCCTACCGGATCACCGGCGAGCAGAAATACCTCGAACCCATCCACACCTCGGCGCGGGTCCTCGCCGGAAGGTTCTCGCCCGTGACGGGCGTCATCCGCAGCTGGGACTTCGTGCGCAAGGGTCGCGACTGGAAATACCCGGTGATCATCGACAACATGATGAACCTCGAACACCTCTACAACGCGGGCCTGCTCTTCGGGGACGACACCCTGAAGAGCGTCGCGGTGACGCACGCCAACACGACCCTCTGCAACCATTTCCGGCCCGACTTCACGAGCTATCACCTGGTGGACTACGCCCCCGCCGACGGCCGCGTCCGACGGAAGGAGACCGTGCAGGGCTTCAGCGACGAATCCGCCTAGGCGCAGGGACAGGCCTGGGCGCTCTACGGCTACACGATGATGTTCCGCCTGAGCGGCTACAAATGTTACCTCAACCAGGCCGAGAACATCGCCGGCATGCTGTTGGAGCGGCTTCCCGACGACGGCACGGAATTCAAATGGAGCTAGGTGGCCGGGCTTGAGAACTGGGACCAGCTGACGCCTAGACAGAGGGCCGTGTTCTTCTGCTGCGACGGGCTGAAAAGCAACGCGAAACTGGCGTCGCAGAAGACCCAAGCGATCGGCATCTGCGGACAGGACATCTTCGACCGCTACTACCTCGACAACGGCAACGAGGCCCGGATCAAGGCCGCCTACGACAAGCGCGACCCGCGGCTCAAGCAGACGATCGTCACCCCCTACGAACCGGTGGACTGCTTCACGGCGGGACTCAACGGCAACGAGAACATGATCGGCAAGCAGCTCCGCTGGCCGCTCTACCTGCAAGGAACCAGCGGCGGCGACTTCTGGCTCGACAAGCGCACCTCGGCCTACTACTGCTACCGCAAGTACGTGCGTTTCCTCAAGGGCGAACTGATCGACCGGCAGCGCTGCTACACGGACTTCCCGCTCATCCGCTACACCGACGTCATCCTGCAATGGGCCGAGGCGCTGATCGAGCTGAATGAGTTCACCCCGGCGAAGAACCTCATCGACCAGGTGCGCGCCCGCGCCCACATACCGGGCATCACGATCGGCGACCTCGACGCCATGCGCGAGGCCGTACGCTACGAGCGCCGCGTGGAATTTCCGGTCGAGGCGGTGAACTTCTTCGACGAAGTGCGCTGGGGAACCTATAAGGAGACCAAGTCTCCAGGTCTGCGAAGGGGGGGGTACACACCCCCGAACCGGCCGATAACCCGGAAGGCCGGCAGCTGGAGACGAAACCCTTCCACATCATGGTCGTGGAGGACACTCCCGACCTGCGAGAGTTTCTGGTCAAGAATTTCGAGGAGACCTACGGCGTCCTTTCGGCGAAAAACGGCGCCGAAGCCCTCGCCATCCTCGAAAAACAGGCGTGCGACCTGATCATCAGCGACGCCCTGATGCCCGAAATGGACGGTTTCGACCTGCTGATGAAGGTCCGTAACGACGAAATGCTGTGTCACATCCCGTTCATCCTGCTCTCGGTGGTCGACTCCGTGGACTCGAAGATCAAGGGACTGGAATACGGGGCCGACGTCTATATCGAAAAACCCTTCTCGCTGGGTTACGTCAAGGCGACGGTGGAGAGCCTGCTCGAAAACCGGAAACGGGCCTTCCGCCACTTCGCGTCGCGGCCCGGATTCCAGTACGAGAAAGACGATATGGGCCGCAACGACCGGCAGTGGCTGGACAAGCTGACGGGCATCGTCCGCGAGAACCTCACCTGCGAGACGCTCTCCGTGGACCTGCTCACCGAGAAAATGGCCTTGAGCCGTTCCAGCCTGCAACGGAAGCTGAAAGGGCTGACGGGCGTCTCGCCCAACGAATACATCCAGTTGGTACGGCTGAAAACGGCCGCGCAGCTGCTCCGCAGCGGCGAATACCGGATCAGCGAGGTCTGCTACCTGACCGGATTCAGCAGCATGTCGTGGTTCGCCAAATGTTTCACGAAGCAGTTCGGCATGCGCCCGAAGGATTTCATCCGGCAGAATCAGGACGGGAAATCATCCGGATAAGAGTGCGGGAGCGCTGTTCTTCCAAAAAATGCTCCCGCTCCTGCCGCTATCTGCGGAGAGCCCGGTTTTCAGGGTTTGGTCACGCGCCACTCCGCAGGGGCCTTGAAGCCCTCCTTGCCCTGCCCGTAGGGCAGTTCGGGATGCGCGGGACGGATCGTGTCGTAGCGGATGATGTATCGGCGCAGGCGCTCGGCTTCGGGAAACAGTGACGCCCGTCGTCGGAAAACGCCCGCCGTCGGCGCTAAAATCGCGGCAATCCCGACACGGAAATGCCGTTCGGCGGAAAATTCCCGGCAAAGCCCGGCCACAAAACGCACGGAATAATTAACTTTGCAGACAAGAACCCAAAAAACCGACCCATGAAAAGAAATTTCATCGCATTATGCGCCCTGCTGCTGGCCGCCTGCGGAAGCCAGGAGCCGAAAATCACCCTCTTCAGCAACGAAGCCTTCCAGACGGAAGCGGACGGCAAACCCGTCGGAATCTACACGCTCCGCGCGGGCGACGTGACCATGCAGGTCACCAACTACGGCGCCCGCGTCGTGTCGCTCTGGACTCCCGACCGCGCGGGCGACTACGAAGACATCGTGCTCGGCTACGAGACGATCGACCGTTACATCAACAATGACGGCGAACGCTTCCTCGGCGCGGTCGTGGGACCCTACGCCAACCGCATCGCCAAGGGCAGCTTCACGCTCGACGGCACGGAGTACAACCTGCCGATCAACAACAACGGCCAGACGCTCCACGGCGGAATCGACGGCCTGGACCGCGTGGTCTGGGACGTGGTTTCGGCCTCGGAAGACCAGCTGGTGATGAAGTACCTCCACGCCGACGGACAGGAGGGTTTTCCGGGCAACCTGCAAATCGAGATGACCTACTCGCTCACGCCCGAAAACGAATTCCGGATCGACTACAGCGCCACGACCGACAAGCCCACCGTGGTGAATCTCTCGCACCACCCCTTCTTCAACCTCAAGGGCGAGGGTAACGGCACGATCCTCGACCACGTCATGACCATCAACGCCAGCCACACCACGCCGGTCGACTCGGTGCTGATCCCCACCGGAGAGATCGCCGACGTCACGGGCACGCCCTTCGACTTCCGCCAGCCGCACGCCATCGGCGAGCGCATCGGCGCCGACAACGAGCAGCTGCGCAACGGCGCGGGCTACGACCACAACTGGGTCCTCGACCGCAAGACCGCGGACGGCATCGAGCCGGCAGCCACGGTCTGGGAACCCGCTTCGGGCCGCACGATCGAGGTGCTGACCGACCAGCCCGCCATGCAGTTCTACAGCGGCAACTTCTTCGACGGCAAAGCGAACGGCAAATACGGCAAACCGCTGCGCTACCGCGAATCGCTGGCGCTCGAAACGCAGAAGTATCCCGACAGCCCCAACCACGACAACTTCCCCTCGACCGTACTGCGTCCGGGCGAAGAATACACGCAGGTCTGCATCTACCGCTTCGGGGTGAAATAATGCCCGCCCCGGTGGAAACACACGAACGCCGCAGCAGGGGATCATCCCTTGCTGCGGCGTTTTCCGTCGGACCCGGAACGCCGGATTGTCTGCGGGCATCCGTCAGGCGAAGACGCCCTGCGCCGGAAATCCGCCCTACCGGCAGCTGAACGCGACGCTTCGGGAGGCCCCGTGCTCGTCGATCACCGTCAGGCGGTGACGCCCGGGAGCGGGCCGGACCGAAAGTTTGTGCTCCAGCGAGGTCGCGCCGAGATACCGGTCGTCGAGATGCCAGAACAGCACGGCGTTGCGGTCGCGGTGCACGGCCGTGAAGACAAGGCTCTGCTGCCGGCCTTCGAGCGACTTCGGGGCCACCAGCACGCGCCCCGGCTGCGGATAGATGATCTCGATGGGGTCGTTTCCCGCCCCGCGGCCCGACAGGCCGGGGTGCAGCGGCGGCAGCGGGCGGTAGTCCGGATGCTGTCTCCGGTAGTACCACTCCTGCGCGGGCGGCAGAATGAACATCGGCCTGCGGACGATACGGGCCGGATCGCAGCAGTCGGTCGTCACGCGGTATTTCAGGTCGGGACTCAAATTGACGATCCGGTGATAGGGGCAGACCTCGCCCGGGGCGGCGGTCCGCGGAATCATCAGCGTATCGCGGTCGGGGCACACCTGCGAGGCCAGAAATCCGCTCTGGCGGCAGACCACGGCGGGTTCCAGGTCATCGTAAGGCTCTGCGAACCACTCGCTCCCGGGCAGCAGGCCGAACACCTCGAACAGGACGGGCGCAGCGTACCCCACGCCCGTCATCAGCGGCCGCCCTTCGCCCGAACAGTTCCCGACCCAGACGCCCACGGCGTAGTCGGGCGTCGCCCCGACGGCCCATGCGTCGCGGTTGCCGTAGCTCGTCCCGGTCTTCCAGCCGATCTTCTTCGACGAGGCAAAATACTGCCACTCGCCCTCCTCCTCGGGGCGCGTGACGCGGCTGATCGCCTCGAACATCAGCCACAGCGCACCCCGCGAGAGGGGAATGTCGCCGGCCGCAACGGTCTCGGCCGACGACGCGTCGTAGTGCGGCCGGCGGATCGTCTCCTGCCCGCCGAGTTTGGCCGCCATCAGCATATAGGCGGCCGTGAGGTCCCACAGCGTGATCTCCGCGCCGCCCAAGATCAGCGACAGCCCGTAATGGTCGGCGCTGCGGTCGATCGTGCGGAAACCCAGCCCCCGCACCAGCGACAGAAAATTCTCCCGGCCGTATTTGTCGAGCATTCGCACCGACGGGACGTTGAGCGAACGCTCGACCACCCGGTCGGCGGGAACCGCGCCGTCGAACGTGCGGTTGTAGTTCTGCGGCGTGAAATCCCTGTAATAGGTCGGCACGTCGGGGAAAAGCATCGTCGGAAGCGCCGTGCCGTCGTCGAGCATCCCGGCGTAGAGGATCGGTTTGAGCACGCTGCCGCTGCTGCGCCGCGCGGGGATGACGTCGACGCCGGTTCCCGCACTCCGGTCCCCGGGGTCGTAGACGTTGCCGGCATAGGCCAGCACCTCCCCGCTCCGCACGTCCATCACCACGACGGCCAGGTTGTTAATCCGGTTGCCCCGGTACTGCGCATTGTAACGCCGCGCCAGCGCGTTCACCCGCCCCTGAAGGTCGGCGTCGAGCGTCGAGCGCAGCGCCCCCGTGCGCATCTTGCCCAGCAGGTGCATCGCCTCCATCGGCATCGGTTCGGGAGCTTCGGGCAGCGGTTCCAGCTTGGCCAGGGCGCACGTCAGGGAGTCGATGTGCCCGCCGCTCCGGATGCGGTCGAGCAGCCTGTCGCGCTTCTCGCGCAGCCGTTCGCGGTTGCGCTTCATGTGGATCAGCGAAGGCGCGTTGGGCAGCACGGCGAGCAGGGCGCTTTCGGCCCACGAAAGGTCCCGCGCACTGCGGCCGAAATAGTACCACGAAGCGCTCTCCAGCCCCACGACGTTGCCGCCGAAGGGCGCATGGGCGGCATACAGGGCCAGAATCTCCTCCTTACTGCACCGCATTTCGAGCCGCAGCGCCAGCACCGCTTCGACGAACTTTTCGCCAAAGGTCCGGGGCTTCCCGCCGCGGCTCAAACGGATGGTCTGCATCGTGAGCGTGCTGGCGCCGCTCTCGATCCGCCCCGCCGCGAGGTTCTGCCCCACGGCGCGCGCCAGCGCCAGCGGATCGACTCCGAAATGACGGTCGAAACGCTTGTCCTCGTAGGTCGTGATTGCGGTGCGGAACTTCCCGGGCACGCTGTCCGTCGGAAAGAACCGCCACTGCCCGTCGGGGGCGACCTTCGCCGAAAGAAGCCGCCCGTCGCGGCTCCACACCGTCGCGGAGAACGGCTCGTCGAAGAGCGTCCGCGGCAGGGCGAGGAAAAAGCCCGCGGCGAGCAGCAGGGTAAGCCCGACCGCGAGGAGGCAGATTCTTTTTTTCGACATCATTTTTGACATATTTTATATATCTTTGGTGGAAGATATGCGCACCCCGCCGTATCCAACGCAAAGTTACCTAAAAAAACGCACCATGAAACCATTCCGCGCCGCATTGTTTGCCCTCATCGTCCTGCTGTCCGCCGCATGCAGCCGCCCGGCGAGCGACATCGTCGAGTCGTCGACCAACGGACTGTCGGGCGTCCGGATGCCGGTTCAGGTGACCCTGCGCGAGGGCGTCGAACTGGCCGAAGACGACCTGGAGGACGCCGTATCGTTCACCCCGTCGGCCGACGTCGAAGTTTCCCGGCTGGGCGTGCGGACGCTGCGCATCGTCCCGAAATCGCCCCTGAAGAGCGACACCCGCTACAAGGTGGCGCTCGACGCATCGAAACTCACCGGCGGAAAGGCCAAAGGCGTCGCCGAGTTCGAATTCTCGACGCCGAAACTGCGTTTCTCCTACAACCCCTGCTGGTTGCAGCAGAGCGACGACCTGAAATACTACGTGCTGGTCGGCGAAACGGTCTCGTCGGATTACGCCGCCGACGACTACGTGGAGCAGCGGCTCAAGATCAAGGGACTTCTGAAACCCGAAGTGACCTGGACCCATTCGGAGGACGGCACGGTCCACAAATACCGGGTCGAAAACATCCCGACCCGCAGCGACGAAAGCTACAAGCTGACCCTCGACTTCGACCTCGACCCGAAGCGGAACGTCGAGATGGAGGTCCCCCGCAAGGGCGAATACATCGTACTGGACCACACCGTGCAGACCGAGCCGCTGGCCGTGGTCGTCACCTTCTCCGAGCCGCTCAAACCCAACCAGGATTTCAGGAACCTGATCCGCTTCGACCCGAAATTCCGGACCTCGGTCGACCGGAACCGCCTCTACATCTACCCCGAAACGCAACTCACGGGGAACTACGAGGTCGAAATCAGCCGCGAGGTGCAGAACAAGGCGGGGCGCCGGCTCGACGAAAGCTACACCTTCACCGCGGCGCTGCCCTCGCAGGCCCCCGCGATCCGCTTCACGGGCAAAGGCTCCATCCTGCCCTCGTCCAACCGCATGAGCCTGCTGTTCGAATCGGTGAACTTCGCCCGGGCGCGGGTGCGCGTGCGGAAGATCTTCGCCAACAACCTGCTGCAATTCTTCCAGCGGAACTACTACGGCGACACCTATTTCTCCGACATGGAGTACGTCTCCCGCATCGTCCGCGACACGACCATCGACCTCGGAGACAAGGCCTCGACGCGGCTCAACCGCACCAACAGCTACTCGCTCGACCTCAGCCGCCTGATCACCGACAGCCGGAAGTCGATGTACCTGCTCGAAATCAAGGGCGTCGACCCGCTGATTCCGGTCGAGAGCAACGATTACGACTACTATTTCGGCGACTACCGGACCTACGCCGAGCGGTCGAAGGTCGTCATCCAGTCCGACATCGGCATCATCTGCAAGAGCAGCGGCGACAGGGAGCTGATCGTCTACACCACCGACCTGGTCTCGGCGCGCCCGAAAGGCAGCTGCAAGGTTCGGGCCTACGACCGCCAGAACCAGCAGCTGGCCGAAGCCGTCACCGACTCCGAAGGACGCGCCGTGCTGAAATGCGGGGACGAACCCTACACGGTGCTGGCCGAGGCTAACGGCGACGCGGCCTTCGTCCGGGTGGAGCGGGGCGCGGCGCTTTCGTTGAGCAATTTCGACGTGGGCGGCACGACCGACACGAAGGGGATAAAGGGCTATCTGTTCGGCGAACGGGGCGTCTGGCGCCCGGGCGACGAAATTTACCTCACGCTGATCGTCGCCTCGGACAACCCGCTGCCGGAGAACCACCCGGCGTCGCTGGAGTTCTACAACCCCAACGGGCAGTTGGTGCAGTCGGCGGTCAGCAGCGGTTCCACGGACGGAATCCATACGTTCAAATTACGGACGACGCCCGCCTCCCCCACGGGAATCTGGCGCGCGAAGGCGACCTTCGGCGGCGCGACGTTCGAGAAAAACATCCGCGTGGACGCCGTCAAGCCCAACCGGATGAAGATCGAGATGCGCCTCGGCGACGGACAGACCGTCGACGCGAAGGAGTTCACCGGCCGGCTGACGGCCCGGTGGCTGCACGGCGCACCGGCCGCAGGATCGAAAGTCACGCTCCAGGCGCAGCTGTCGCAGATTCCGACGCGCTTCAAGGGCTACCCCGACTATTCGTTCGACGACGCCACGAAGCAGTTCGCCCCCGAGGAGCGGGAGATCGTCTCCGGCACGACCGGCGCCGACGGCGCGCTGCAACTGACCACCGACCGGCTCTCCTCGCTGGAAGGGTTGAGTCCGGGGATGCTGAACGGCAAATTCACCGTCAAGGTCTTCGAAAAGAGCGGCGATTTCAGCGTCGACCAGCAGATCGCGGCCGTCTCGCCCTACGACGCCTATTTCGGAATCGGCGTAACCGCCCAACAAAGCGACTGGGGCGAGGAGTACCTCGACAGCAAACGCGACCATGCGCTGCGGCTCGTCCTGCTCGACGCCCGGGGCCGTCCCGCGACGGGCACGGAGGAGGCGACCGTGACGGTTTACAGGATGAGTTCCTACTGGTGGTGGGACGCCTCGTCGGCGGCTTCCCAGGCCCGCTACGCCAAAAGCGCGCTCAACGCCCAGTACAAAACCCTGCGGGCCACCCTCTCGAACGGCACGGGACAGGTCACGATGCGCTGGAGCGCGGGCGATTACGGCTACTACCTCATCCGCGTGACGGGCGCGCGACAGGCGCATTCGGCGACGTGCGTCGTCTGCGTGTCGTCGTCCGATCACCGGGGCGGCATCTCCTCGGTGACCGACGCCGCGACACGCCTGGCCATCGCCCGCGACAAGGACAAATACGTGCCGGGCGACAAGGCCAAGATCACCATCCCTTCGTCCCCGGGCGCCCGGGCCTTGGTGAGCGTCGAGAGCGGCAGCTTCGTCCGCGAAAGCCGCTGGATAGCATGCACCGACCGGCAGACCTCCTTCGAGATTCCCGTCAGGGAGGGCATGGCCCCGAACGTCTACGTCTCGGTGACCCTCGTCCAACCCCACGGCAACACGCTCAACGACGCGCCGATTAGGCTGTTCGGCGTTCTGCGGCTTCCGGTCGAGGACGCCGGCACGCGCCTGGCGCCCGTCGTCGAGATGCCCGAATCGGTGAAACCCGAGTCGGAAATCACGATCCGGGTCCGCGAGCGGAACGGCAGGCGGATGAGCTACGTGCTGGCGCTGGTCGACGAGGGGCTGCTGGGGCTGACGCGTTTCAGGACGCCCGACCCCTACCTCTATTTCAACGCCACCGAAGCGCTGGGCGTCCGCACGTGGGACCTGTTCGACCATGTCATCGGCGCCTACGGCGGCCGCATCGAGCAGCTGTTCGCCATCGGCGGCGACGCCGAGCAGCCGAACACCGGAGCGCTCCGGGCGCAGCGGTTCAAACCCGTCGTGCGGTTCCTCGGCGCCGAGAAGCTGGGCGCCGGGAAGACCAACACCCACAAGATCGCGCTGCCGCCCTACTTCGGGTCGGTGCGCGTGATGGTCGTAGCGTCCAACGGCCGCGCCTTCGGCTCCGCGGCGAAGGAGGTCGCCGTGAAAAAACCGCTCCTGGTGCAGGTGACCCTGCCCCGCGTGGTCTCCACGGAGGAGGAGATCGAACTTCCGGTCACGGTCTTCGCCCTCGAAAAAGGGGTCGGCAAAACCGACGTCCGGGTGAGCGTGAACGAAGCGTTCTCCGTGGTCGGGCCGCAGAGCCGGAGCGTCGTCCTCGACGACGAGGGCGAACAGGTCGTCACCTTCCGGCTCAAGGCGGGCCGGCAGACCGGAATCGGGAAGGTCCGCGTCACGGCGGCCTCTTCCGGCGACAACTCCGCCTCGGAGATCGAGATCGACGTGCGGGAGCCGAATCCCTACGTCACGACCTCGGAAGAGCACATCCTCCAGCCGGGCGAAACGGTCTCCGTCAAGCCCCTGAAAGCCTCCGGAACGGCCCGTCTGGAGCTTTCGTCGATTCCTCCGATCGACCTTTCGCGCCGCCTCGAATACCTCGTGCGCTACCCCCACGGCTGCATCGAGCAGATCACCTCGGGAGCCTTCCCGCAACTCTACCTACACTCCATAGCCGAGTGCGACGAAGAGATGTTGCAGGACATCGACCGCAATATCAAGAGCGTCCTGTCGCGACTGGGCGGCTATCAGCTCTCCAACGGCGCATTCGCCTACTGGAGCGGCGGAACCTCGCCTTCGGAGTGGGGCACGGCCTATGCGGTCCATTTCATGGCCGAAGCCGCGAAATACGGCTACGCCGTCGACCGGACGACGCTCGACCGCGCACTCAAATACCTGCGCGGCAACACCTTCGACAATCCGCTGACGCTGGCTTACGCACAATACGTCCTCGCACTGGCCGGCACGCCCGACCGGGGCGCCATGAACCGCCTGCGGGAGAGGTCGGCGCAGGCCGGCAGCGACGCGCGATGGCTGCTGGCCGCAGCCTACGCCCTCGACGGCAACCGGAAGGTGGCCGAAGAGCTGACCGCACAGACCGCCGGCACGGCGGCTCCGAAGGCCGACCCCTACGACGGGACCTATAACAGTCCCGAACGGCAGATGGCGATCGTGCTGATGACGCAGACGCTGCTCGGACAGCGCGAAGCGGCGTTCCGCACGGCCCTCAAAATGTCCGACATCCTGAAGAAGGACAAGTGGTTAAGTACGCAGTCGACGGCCTGGATGCTCAACACGCTGGCGAATTTCGCCTCCACGGGACAGACGGGGATCGACGCCCGGATCGGCCGGGAACCGATCCGAAGCGCCAAGTCGATCGCCTCCATGCCGCTCACCGCCCCAACCGAAGTGAGGAACACCGGCACGGGCAGCCTCCATCTGGTCGTGAGCCAGAGCTACACGCCCGGCAAGGGCGAGGAGGCGGAAGCCGCAAGCAGCCTGAAGATCGACGTCCGCTACCGGGACATGAACGGCGCGCCGCTCGACCCGCGGTCGGTCGCCGTGTCGACGGACTTCTACGCCGTGGTGACGGTCACGAACACCAGCGGCTACGAGCGTTACGCCGACCTGGCCCTGACGCACATCGTCCCGGCAGGCTGGGAGATCACCTCCGAACGGGACCTTTCGACGGTCACCTACCAGGACATCCGCGACGACCGGGTTTTGAGCTACTTCGACCTCCGGAGCGGCGAAAGCAAGGAGATCCCGATCAAACTCACGGCGACCTACAAGGGCCGCTACTACCTCCCCTCGGTCTGCTGCGAGGCGATGTACGACAACTCGGTGCGGGCGCTCCGGAAGGGCGAATGGGTCGAGGTCGTCGGGCAGACGCCGGCCGGAAACTGAACGACACGGCCCTGAAATAACGGAACATCCCCGTAATGCGCATGCATTACGGGGATGTTTTTACGGACCGGACGGCTATTCGTCCTTGCCTTCGAAGAAATAGGTGGCGTAGTTCAGCCCTGCGGCATCGTAGCACTTGCGCAGGGAGTTCATGCGGTGTTTGAAGTCGTCGAAATCCTTGCGGTCGTAGGACCAGCCCACCTCGGCGATGGCGGCCAGACGCGGCAGCAGCATGTGCTTCAGGTGCGGGAACGTGGCGATATACTCGGTCCACAGGTTGCCCTGCACGCCGAGGATGTAGGCACGCTCCCCGGGCGTAAGCTGGTCGTAGGGGTCCAGTTCGTAGACCTTGCGCATCGGGACATAGCCGCCGATGGCCATCGGCTCCTTCGTCGGGGTCTTGGTCTGGTAGTAGTCCAGGTAGCAATGGACATTGGGCGCCATGATGACGTGGTTGCCGGCCTTGGCCGCCGCAATGCCGCCCTTCGAGCCGCGCCACGACATGACGGTCGCCGTGGGCGAAACGCCGCCTTCGAGAATCTCGTCCCAGCCGATGATCTTCCGGCCGTGCTCGCGGAGCCACTTCTCCATGCGGCGCACCGTGTAGCTCTGAAGCTCGAACTCGTCCTTCAGCCCCTCGGTCCGGATGCGCTCCTGACACAGCGGGCACTGTTTCCAGCTGTCCTTCGGACACTCGTCGCCACCGATGTGGATGAACTCCGAGGGAAAGAGTTCGAGCACCTCGGCGAAGACGTTCTGCAGAAACTCGAACGTCGTCTCCTTGCCCGGGCAGAAGACCTCTTTGCTGATGCCCCAGCGCCGGCGCACCTCGTAGCCCTCGCCCTTGCAGCCCAGCCACGGATAGGAGGTGAGCGCCGCGACGGCATGCCCCGGAAGCTCGATTTCGGGAATCACCGTGATATAGCGGTCGGCGGCGTATTTCACGATCTCGCGGATCTGCTTCTGCGTGTAATAGCCGCCGTGAGGCGTCTTGTCATACTCGCTCGAGGTGTGATGGTGGCCGATGAGCGTCTCCCCGCGCACCGATCCCACGCGCGTCAGCTCGGGGTATTTTTTGATCTCGATACGCCAGCCCTGATCGTCGGTCAGGTGCCAGTGGAACTTGTTGAGCTTGTGTATGGCGAGGATGTCGATATACTCCTTGACCTCGTCCACCGTCCAGAAATGACGGCAGGGATCGAGCATGCCCCCGCGGTGGGCGAAATAGGGTTTGTCGCTGACCGTCACGGCGGGCACGACGCCTTCGCCGTCGATGACCAGCTGGCGCAGGCTTTGCAGGCCGTGGAAGACGCCCTGCGGCGTTCCGCCGCGCACCTCGACGCCCGAAGGAGTCACGGCGAGCGTATAGGCCTCGGCCTCCAGCGAGCCGTCCACCGCCAGACGGACGTCGCCCTCGGCGGCGGTTTTCATCACCCCTCCGACGACAGGCGCGACCTCCCCGGCGAAAATCCGGGCCGAGCGGCGCAGTTCGGCATTCTTGCCGACGCCGATCACGGTCGACGCGGTTACGGTGAACGTCCCCGCGCCGGGTGTCACCGAGAGGGGTTTGGGAACGATGTTGACCTCGGGTCCCGCCCCGAAGGCCGCGCACGACAGACCGACGGCGCACAGCGAAAAAAAGAGTCTCTTCATATTGATTCAGGTTATGGTTGAAATTGTGGTTTCAGCGGAAATTCGTGCGTATGGACCGTCTTGTCGCGGGGACCGGCGATCCGTACGCGGATCAGGCTGTCGGCGACATCGCAGCGCACGCAGCTTCGGTTGTCGTTGACCACGATCGGGAACTTCGCGTCCCGTTCCCCGGCGGGATGGAACGAATAACGGTGGTCGTGGCCGCAGAGCATCAGGTCGATCCCGGCCTCGTTGAGCACCGGCACGAAGAGTTCGTTCAGGTGAACGCTCCCGTGCCAGGCCCCGGCCGCAGGCGGGATATGGAGCAGGACGATGCGCGCCGAAGCCGTGAGGAACTCCTCCGAGCGCACGGCCTTTTTCAGCCACGCGCACTCCTCGGCGCGGTAGGCGTCGTAATCGGCCAGCCCGTTGTACTCCGCATGGTCGTCGGGCTTGTCCTCGCCGCAGTCGAGCAGCAGGATACAGACGTCGCCGTAGCGATAAATGCCGTAGAACCGCCCGTCCCGCCCGGGAAAATAATCCCCGAGGCTGTCGGCGAAGACGCCGCGCGTCTCGTGGTTGCCGCGGGTGAAGAGAATCGGCGTCCCGGCAGCGAAAAGCGCGGCCGAAGCGTCGAGGTAGTCCTTGAAAAGCTGCTCCCCGCTCTCGACGCTGCTCGACATGTCGCCGTTGAAAGCCACGAATCCCAGTTCGGAAAAGTCCACGCGTTTGCAGAGCCGGGTCAGGACGTCGGCCTTGCCGTGGATGTCGTTCAGCACGAGGAACGAGCATCCGGAACCCGCAGCCGGAAAGGTGCGGAACCCGTAGGCCCGGCGCCGCGACGCATCGGCGCCGACAGTCTTTCCATAGGTGACGTTGTTGACGTCGGGCCACGACTGAACCTCCTGCGAAAAGATCCGGTAACGGTAGTCGGTCCCGGGTTGCAGCCCCCGGACACGAACGGCGTGCAGCGTCCTGCCGGCCAGCTTGCGGCCGGCGACGGTCTGGTAATGGCGCGGCGGCGGTGCGGGCGCAAGGCTGTCGGCGGGCGACGCCTCGACCCACGAAAGCGCGGGCCTGTTGGTGGTCCAGACCACCGTCACTCCGTCCTGCGACATGTCGCACAGGTAAGGCCCGTGCGTAATTCGGAATTCCTGTGCGGCGGCCGTCAGTGCGAAGGCCAGTCCCGCAAACACGAAAAGCAGTTTCTTCATCCCATTTCCGGTTGATCGCCTCGTCGGCAAAGGCTTCGGTCCCCACGCAGGCGGGAGGCCGGATTTTACGCTACGCAAGATAGCGATTATTCGCGAAACCGCCGCATTAATGACGAAAAAAGGAGGCGAATTGTTTTCCGTTCGCCTCCTTTTCGTTATTTTTCCGCGTCTATTTTATCCGTTTGAGAAGCCTCTCCTTGCAGTCGGAGTCCTTGAGCATGGCCACGAAATAGCGGGCGTCGGCCCGGTTCGCCGCCGAAGGGTCGGCCTCGTAAACCGCCACGAAATGTTCGGCGTGCGCGACCAGGGCATGCCGGCAATCGAAATTGACCATCAACGCCTCCGCCCCGTCATCCGCCGTCCGGCCCCGGCCCCACGAAAGCCCCGTGACCGTCTCACCGCCGCCGACCGCCGTGCAGGCTCCGGGATCGACGCCCAGAAGATTGATCGTCAGCGAAGGATAATAGAAATAGGGTCCGCCGGGCATCTCGACCGTCAGCGTGAGCGTGTTTTCCGTCGCCCGCGCGTTTACGACGGCATGGTGTCGCAGATAGTTGTATTCGAAATACTCCTCGGCCGCAGGCATCCACAGGCAATCCTCGCCATCCCGGCCGTAGGTGTTGTTGAGCCACAGCAGCATCTCGGACCAGGAACGGTCGGTGCCGTGCACGCCGATATTCACCGCTTCGCGTTCTTCCACGGGTCGGGCCATCTGCGCCTCGATCACCGCCGGAATCGCCGCCGGCAGCCACAGCCCCCGTTCGATGCGCGTTCGCAGCAGATCGCCGTTCACGGCAAAAGGCCGGAGCTTCTCACCGCCCGACTGCAGGAAAATCGTCTGGATCGGATCGTAGCCCTCCGCCGCCGCGACATAAGCCTTGTTGCCGTTGGGTTCGATCAGCATCTTGCAGCCGCGTCCCGCGAGGCGGTCAAGGACGATCCGCTGCGAGGAGACGAAGTGCGCACGGATCGAGTCGGGCACATCGACCGTCAGCGTGTTCACATCGTGGAAGGCGATTCCGACCCCGTAGTTGAGCATCTCGATCACATCGTCCCACATCAACCCCGCCCGCATGAAAAAGCGGTAATAATTCTCCGTAAAGCCCGGCCGCACCACAGCCTTGTCATCCATATAGTCCCACTCGGGGGAAATGGCGGTGGTAAAGGAGAAGCGCACTTCGCGTCCCGTCCCGTCGGTCGAACCCAGCGCCTTGCCGAAAGAGTAGGTATCGGGCGGCATATCCCCGCCGCGCAGATGCGGCGCATTGTAGAAATAAGTATCCGAAAGGGGACGTCCGTTGATCGCGGCCCACGTGGTCGAGAAAGCCGCCTGCTTGCAGTCGTCCTGCGTCAGGAGCAGCAGCAGCGACTTGTTGTATTTCAGGGGAGGAATTTCGATGCGCGCCGCCGAAAGATCGGTCCCCGGCCCGAACGACAGCGCGATCTCGGCCGTTATCTGCCCGGGTTCATCGCCGAAGGGATAGAGGTATTCCGTCGGGGGGGGGGGAATCGGGATTGTCCGGCTCCTCGGGATTCTGCGTCCCCGGTTTCGGCATCTTGACGCATCCCGCCAGCAGCAGGATCGCCGAAGCGGCGAACAGCGCGTATCTTATCGGGCTTGTTTTCATGGAACAAAGATAGGAGAAAATAGAACGGGTGCAACACGGGATTGCAAATGGTTCCGCAGAACTTTCCGGCCGGTAAAAGCGTCGTTACGACCCCGAAACAGAGCGAATCGGAAATATCAGCGTCTCTTCGGCGCCTTTTTCTTTTTGCGCACCGACCAGCCGAAATGACCCAACGCCTCGCCCAGCGCGAAATACTCGCCGTGGGAGTAGACGATCGGATCGGCCCGTTCAAGGCAGAACCGCCCCGTCGCCGGATCTATGTAGGCCTCGTCGGCCTGAACGCCGACCACCTCGGCCAGGAACATGTCGTGCGTCCCGAGCGGCAGCACCTGCCGGACACGGCATTCGATGTTGACGGGAGATTCGGCAATCAGGGGCGCGGCGACCTTTTCCGACGGCACGGCCGTCAGGCCCATCTCGCGGAATTTGTCGAAATCACGGCCCGAGCGCACCCCGCACCAGTCCGCGGCGCGCGCCAGACGGCGCGTCGTGAGGTTGATGACGAACTCGCCCGTACGGCTGATAATCGCGTGGGAATGGCGCTCGGGACGCACCGAGATAAAGCACATCGGCGGGTCGGAGCAGACCGTTCCGGTCCACGCCACGGTCAGCATGTTATACTCCTCGGGCGCCGCGCCGCAGCTCACCAGCACCGCCGGCAGCGGATAAAGCACCGTCCCCGGTTTCCAGCTCTGTTTCATATCGCTTCCATTTTGGGACAAAGGTAAAGGTTTTTCCCTATCTTTGGAGCCGTGACGACACTTTTCAGTGCGCGCTCGTCCTTGCTGCGCCGAATACGATCCGGTTTTGCACCGTATCCGGCTTTTATGTACCTTTGCTCACGTATGATCGCCGATTTCGTCCGATACCTCGAAGCCGAACGCCGCTACTCGCCGCTCACGGTCCGCAACTACCGCCACGACGTGGAGCAGTTCCTCGCGTGGCTGGGGGTCGACGACGCACGGTTCGAACCGCAGCGGATCACCACGGACGACATCCGCGAATGGATTCTCTACCGCACCGAAACGGGCCGCGTGAGCGCCGCCTCGATGAACCGCGAGATTTCGTCGCTGCGTGCGCTGTTCCGCTGGCTGCTCCGCACGGGAGCCGTCGGCCGCGACGTCGTGCATCCGATCCCCTCGCTGCGGACTTCGCAGCGGCTGCCGGCCTTCGTCCCCGAAAGCCGCATGAACGGCATCGTCAGCGAATGCGAATGCGACAGCGAGGACTTCGTCCGCGAGCGCAATTCGCTGATCATACTTCTCCTCTACACCTGCGGCCTGCGCCTGGCGGAACTGGTCGGCATCGACCGCGACGATTTCTCCGCGGACTTCTCGTCGCTGCGCATCCGGGGCAAGGGAGACAAGGAGCGGATAGTCCCGATGCTCGAATTCGTGCGCGAAAAGATTTTACATTACATCGGGTTAATTGAGAGGCAAAATATTTGCATTTCATCGGAAAAAGCACTATTTTTAACACACAAAGGAAAACGCATATCCCGGACGGCGGTGTACCGAACGGTGCAGGAAGAACTGGACAGGGCGGGCGTACAGGGCAAGAAAAGCCCCCATGTGCTGCGGCACACATTCGCCACCCACCTTCTGAACGGCGGCGCCGATATGCGTGAAATACAGGAACTCCTCGGGCACGCCTCGTTGCAGGCCACACAGGTCTACACGCACAACAGCATCGCCAGGCTCCGGGAGATTTACGCGAAGGCCCATCCCCGCGAAAAGGGAGGCAAATGATTAACTTTTATAAACTGTAAGGCTATGAACGTACAGATTCAATCCGTGAAATTCGACGCCGACAAACGGCTCGTCGAATTCGTGAATGCCAAAATGGCGAAGTTGGACCGCTTTGCGGAGCGCTCGACCGGAGCCGAGGTCATTCTCAAACTCGATAAGGACCACGAAAAAGGAAATAAATTCGCAACCATCACGCTGCACATGCCCGGCGAAGACCTGGTGGCCTGCCACCAGTCGAAAGCCTTCGAGGAGTCGGTCGACGAAGCCATCGACGCCCTGAAACGCCAGTTGGACAAATTCAAGGCGAAATTCGAGAAATAAAACCCCACCAACCTTTAATACCTTAACTAACCAACGCCGCGACGGCCTCCTTTCG
>ERZ773216.2115-NODE-2115-length-20909-cov-4.456795_pt1 | contig 20909 bp, 19 predicted proteins | sample MGYA00511259_ERZ773216 | MGnify/ENA primary metagenome ERZ773216 (study PRJEB29015, sample SAMEA2737764) | human gut metagenome | biome: human gut; feature: human-associated habitat; material: faeces | place: China | collected 2012 ... | reverse complement strand
CTATCGCCCCTCATTTCTATTTTATCTTGTTTGTACCCCTTGTACACCGATGTTTCTATTTCTTCATTACAAGTGATAGAAATATTATATTTTTTCCTAAGGTAGATGTATTGCTTTTTTATGATTGTGTTGATAAACATATCATACATATACATAAAATAATCCAAATATTCTGTATACAATAATGGTTTAAGATACGATAAAGAATCATTAGTATATAAATCTTTGAGCTGGTTCTGGTATTCTACATCTTTCAAACTTTTTAAAGGCTCAGGAGCAGTTGTCCTCAGAAGTTTTGACCATCCCGGGAAGCCAATGCCTTTATAAATAGGCCCCTTAATATTTTTCAATTGTAGCTTATTGTATAACGATATAAACAACCTCCGAGTTTCTTCTTCGCTCATTTTTTTATCTTCTACATTCTCAATATCCTTCATCTTTTCACCCACTCCTCTTCCACCATCTGTTTCTCCGCCCACTCCCGGTTTACCACAAATTCCATATTTCCAGAAGCGGCATTCTTTTTCAGCATTTTTTCTTTTATTCTATCATACAATTCCTGATCAAAGGCAATGGATATCATCTGATTTTCTGGAATTTTTACTAAGAATCGGATTTGACCGGATGCGGGGAAATCAGCCTGGATTTCTTCGATGATGATGTCTGGATCAGCGTCCCGGATTTGAGTGAGGATCTGGAGTTTCATAAGCTCTATGATTTTATCGTCCAGGTTGTTTTCGAAAATAAGGGCTTTCTCTCGAAGCTGCGTGAGGGACCGTACAACCCTGTATTGATAGGTTTCGCCAAGTTCGTATTTTTGCCCAAATGTGCCATCCTGGATAGCCTGGAAAGTTTCAAGGGCCAGATGCTCATCATGGTCCATCATGACGCACTGGATCATAAGCTCGTGATCCGGAGAGTGGTACAGCATAGGATGGTCCACAAAGCGCGTGGAGTGGCAATATGGGCAAGTATATTCTGAAAGCCTGCCTGATAAAAGCCTTTTTTTCTGTACTTTGTCGTTTTTTGCATGTAATTAGTTATATAGAATATGGAAACTATCGTGAAAAATAAAATCAATTTCACGCTTTACTTCTCCAAACCGCTCAGTACTCTCTTAAACACTTTAAAATTCGTATCATTCTGCGGCGGGCAATACACTGCAAACTCTATGATTTTGAAAGCATGTAGATACTCTGGAAGCACATCTTTGGCAGCCCGTGCTACCACTTCCGGCTTGTTCTGATAAGCTCCGCACCCAAAGGCACCGAGGACCACAACTTCAGCGCCGTTCAATGCAGCCACATCCAGAATCCTGCACAGTCTCTTCTTATGGATTTCCAGAAGTTCCTTATCAGTGATTTTTACTGTGGGAGTGACATTGTTTCGGATATCATGGAAACTATTCTTTACCCGCAGATCAGGAGCCGCACAGGTGATCACATCCACATCATACCATGCAGCTTCATCCATCAGCTGCGGCTTAGCTTTATCCGTTTTAAAAACAGTCACTGCAGGTGTATAGATGATATCTGCACTGCCTATCGGATTTTGCACTTTTCTGTGCGGGCCATAAAAACCCTTCTCCAGTTCTGGCCTATTCAGGCAGAAATACAGCCCAGAGCATCTGCAAAGACACTCTTCCTGTGCACCAGCTCCTCTAAGCACTCCTCCGCCTGGCTTATATGGCGATGCAAAGTTCTGCACAGCTACTTTCTGCCCGACATAGCCAGAAGCCGCCTCAAAAGTCCGCTTTGTGGATACTACCACTTTTGCTTCATCAGAAAAGCGCTTCTTATCCACAACTGGCAGTTTCTCGCTTTCCGGGATTAATTTTTGCCCTTTCACAGACTCAGCAACAGAAGCTTTCAGCTTTTCGTTTTTTTCGCACAGCCTTTTCGTATCTTCAAAAATCTCCACGTTTTCGTATGCGTTCATAATTTTTCCACGTCCCTTCTCTTTTGTGTTTGGGTCTATTTTAGCAAATATTTGATGAGAAGGGATTCAACTGTCAGTTGAATTTCTTAACTTGCAGATTTCTATTTTGCAGTTTCCTCCCGTTTTATATTGTCTACCAAACTATCAAACACATTGCATATCTCTGTGGCATCCTTCTTTCTGCGCGTCTCTGTATATGTAGAATAAAAATTCTGCGTAGTGGAAACATTCTGATGCCCAAACATCCTGGACACTACTTCAATCGGAACATCATGATCCAACAGATAAGTTCCTGATGAACCACGCAGAGAATGAGGATGCAGATTTTTAGTAATTCCGGCCTCAGCCAGCCACCTCTTCAGTTTTTTATTAAGATTAGAGGGGGATAATAAATTTTTCTTTGTTCCTGGAAAAATCAAATCATCTGCGGATATTCCGTAACAACGTCGGTTTAAAATTGCCGCAGCAATTTCCGGTGGGGTCAAAACACGAACAGACCCTACCGTTTTTGTACGACCGTCCTCATACTCTCCTGTTCGCTGAATCGATAATTCTCCTGTCTTTTCATTCCAGTCTCTTTTCTGGAGACCAAGAATTTCTCCCGGGCGTGCACCAATTAATAGAGCTACCGTAAATACATCTGCGCATGTAATATCCAATGCATATTTAGGCTGCTCTCTTATCTTTTGGAAATATGCTAATGCTATTTCAAACTCTTCTCCTACTAAAAAGTCCGCCTCTGTCTTGGCAGGACTGCTTTGCTTAAATTGCTTCAATACAATCGCCGGCGATTTTTCTGGACGGTACAAATAATAATCATCAATAGCGGTCACAACAAGGCGGATAATTCGATTTAGCGTGGAAGCACTGTAGTATACATATTCTGGCTCATGCTTCTTCTTTGTAACATGCTTATCATAGCGCGCATTTGAAAGCTGTTTCCGGTAAGTTTCTATATCTTTAACAAAAATGCAGTTCAGCTTTTTGTTTGCAATTTCAAATGGGCAAAGCAATGAATGATAAACATCCCATTCTCGCTTCGTAGAAACGTCTCTACGGGCTTCTCGTCCCTTTTCCCTATCATACTCCTTTGCACGCTCTTCAATAAGGTTCTTGACGGCCTCAGCAAGCGTAATATCCCCATCGTCTTTCTTCATTCCATACTGGATACGCTCATTGCGTTTTTCGATATTTGTTTGCAACGAGGATCTGGCATCTACCCTGTTTTTTCCATTTCCTTCTATGCGAGCAAGCGTCCCATCAATTAATGTCACCCACTGTCGTGCTTTTATATAAGAACATCCATTTCTTTTATACACATTAAAAGTTACTTCATCCGATTTTACTTTATTATTATTTATCATCATAGCCTACCTCGTAAAATTATTTCCTATATAGACTATGGCGGATCAGAAAAACATCGAGTGGACTTTTTTATACTTATAAATACTTATTAGCAACTAATATATCTATTTTTCGATGAAAAATGGTATTTTCTGGTGGAATGCTGGTGGAAAGGCATTTTTCCACCAGACTTTCCACCAGTTCCACCTAAAAACTTCTTAAAATTGCTTATTCATACTTAATCTTAAAAGTATAAAAAAATCTCCCTAAAATGCCGGAAACCCTTAATTTTCCTTGCTTTTTGGGGAGATTTTCTTTTTTCTTATAAGCTCCTGGCCGGACTCGAACCGGCGACCCACGCATTACGAATGCGTTGCGCTACCAACTGCGCTACAGAAGCGACCTAACAAAAATGCTTTGGACTTACATCCAAAGCATATGACCTCATCGGGAATCGAACCCGAGTTTACGCCGTGAGAGGGCGTCGTCTTAACCGCTTGACCATGAGGCCATTTCTTCAGGCATAAGCTGAAGTGAGTCGAGGCGACAAGATTCGAACTTGCGACCTCTGCGTCCCGAACGCAGCGCTCTACCAAACTGAGCCACGCCTCGCTACGTTCTGTAGTATAATATAAATTGTGTTAATTGTCAACAACAATTTGAATTTTTTTATTTTATATTTTGCAGTTACCCGGCATACAGGTGAAGAATGCCGGGTAACAAACTATCATCCCAGTAGATTCATGACCATTTCCCGGTCAAATACCACCGCTGACACATGATCGACTTCTATCTGATATAGCGCATTCGCTGCAATGTGCTCGGCCGCCTGCTCCAGATCGCGGATTCCGCTGGTTCCGGCGAAAAACTCCACAACTGCATCCAGTCCGTCTGGCGCTACCACGCACTCTCCGGCCTTTAAGCCCATGCGCTTTAAAACCTTTGGCAGCGCAAACCTGGAGAAGATTATTTTCTTTTCTTCTGCCGTATAATCCGGAATATCAATCACTGCAAAACGTGACATCAGCGGCGCACTGATCTGAGCTTTATCGTTGGCGGTCGCAATGGGATACACGCCCACAGTCGGGATCATACACTCCATGTAATTGTCCGTGAAACCAAGATTATCCAACAGGGTTAAAAGCACATCTGCCGGATTGCCGTTGCCCTTGCCGGAAGCCGCCTTGTCCAGCTCATTGATGATAAACACCAGATTGGACTCGCCGGCCATGGAAAACGCATCCATAATGATGCCGGGCTTTGCATTGGCATAGATGCGGGAGCTTCCGGTAAGCTGCTCCGGGTCATTGATCGAACTCATGTCCAGCGTGGTCCACGGCAGCTTCAGGATCCGGGCTACCGCATAGGCAATCTGGGATTTACCGGTTCCAGCCGGTCCTACCAGCAAAAGTCCATAAGCCGGAAGTGTGTGAGTCCGGTTGATCTGAATGATCGTCTCAATGATACGCTGTTTTACCCGCTCCATGCCGTAAAGCTCTTCATCCAGAATGCGGCGTGCCTCCTTCGGATCGATGGACTCAAAATAATTGCTCTTCCACTGCACATTCATCATGATGGAAAGCGCCCGCTGCGCATGACGGCGTTCTTCTGGAGATACCTCATGGGATCGTGCCACCGCAAGGTTTCTTCTGGCCCAGAGACGGATGTTGTCCGGCAAGGTTCTTCCTGCACAATTCATAAAGTCCGTAATACTCTGAAGGCTGGTAAGTTTCATGTCATCTCCGGCCTCTTCCAGGCTCTCATCGCTCTCCGCTTCCCCGGGAGCATTGCTTGCAAACAGGCGCTCGATCATGAACTGCAAAAATCCGTCCTCCGCAGAAAGCTTCGTACCACCGCCAAAGGCAGTTTCCCGGATTTTGTAAACCGCATATCCCTCCGGACGGTTTTCTCCTGATAAACGGACACTGATATGGTTTTCGCCAAGCCATTTTAACAGACTGACAAACCGCGCGTCAATTTTCAAAATATCAGCACTGACGGTGCCGTCCTCCTCATTAAATTCAAAGGTCGTACGTTTGACCGGATTGGTAAACATTCCACAGGAATGGTGCTGCCACTTTTTCCTGCTGTTATCCAGAATCAGGATTGGCTTTTCCGGTGATGCCTCCGGCTCACTGGACTGAAACGTGGTGTACGTACATTCGGCCGGATTCTTTTTGTCCGGCGCGTCACTGAAATCAAATACTGGCATATGGTTCCTCCCGCTTATGCATGCTAAAATTCAAAATCTGCGTAATCTTCCGGTAAAAAACGGTGATAAATGATGTGGCATCCTTCGTCTTTAAAACAATAGTAATAAGGATCCTCTGCCTCTTTGTCAAAACGGATCAGAATATCAAATTCTCCGTTTTTCACCGGCTTCACTGTTACCGGCCAGGGCTGTTTTTCAAATAGTGCTTTGATTTCCTCCATAGTACAGCCGTGCTTTCCCACCAGTTCTACAAGATCGCGGATAAATTCATTGGGTCTGGTATGTTCCTTTACATAAGCAACACCCTCCTCCGGAATCAAAAAACAGAAGCGTTCCTTCTTTGCCGCAACCGTCACGCCGCCGAGACATGTCTTTGTTTTTTTGACGAATTCAGTCAGCAGGGCCAGCATCTCCTGTTCTCCAAGCTTTTCTCCGGTCAGATGGACCAGGGAACTGAGAGGATAATACAGGCGGATATTTTCCCTCCGATAACCAAGCTTGGCCTGCTCCTCCTTGATCATATCAATAATGTTCTGTTCCAGTTTATCAAATTTCATGTCATTCTCTCCTGCCAATACCAAAAATGGGGATGCCTGGCATACTACCATCACATCCCTCATTTTATCTGATTCTGTTATTTTATACTTCGGTCATCTGAAAACCCTTAGCTGCCAGACATTTCTCTACAAACTCACAATCATCGGCGTGGAGCACCATGACCGGCTTGCCGGACTGACGGTTAAAGGACAGATACTGGTAATTTACGTTAATATTGCTCTCAAGAAACGCTGCCAGCACATGGTTTAAGCTTCCCACCTCATCCTCAATCTCAATGCCAAGCACATTGGTCAGGCGGCAGAGATAACCTGCCTCCTGAAGGATTTCCTGCGCCTTATCCGGATCCGTGACAACCATGCGGATGATTCCATACTCAGCGCTGTCGTTGGTAACAGAACCCAGAATGTTGATCTGAGCCTCAGTCAGAATTCCGGTAATAACCTTTAATGCCCCCTTTTTATTTTCAGCATAAACAGAAACCTGTCTTAACATCGCAAATTTCCTCACTTTCAGTTCTTTATAATAACATTGTTATTACCTATTGTAACCGAAAAATAAGATTCGTCAATATTTTATTGCTTCACATTGCAAAAGTGGCCGCATTTTCCGGGCTTTTTGTTTTTATGACTCCAGTGCACGGATCAGATTCACCATCTCAATGGCACCGGTGGCGCACTCGTATCCCTTATTTCCCGCCTTGCTTCCGGCCCGTTCAATAGCCTGCTCTATATTGTCGGTCGTCAGCACACCGAACATCACCGGAATATCGCTGTTTAAGGAAACATTGGCAATCCCCTTGGAAACCTCACTGCACACATAATCATAATGGCTTGTGCTGCCGCGGATCACTGCGCCAACGCAGATCACTGCATCATATTTTTTGCTCTTTGCCATTTTAGACGCAATCAGCGGAATCTCGAAAGCGCCAGGCACCCAGGCAACATCAATATCTTCCTCTTTTACGTCATGACGTTTCAGCCCGTCCAGGGCACCTCCCACCAGCTTCGATGTGATAAACTCATTAAATCTTGCTGCCACGATTCCTACACGGATTCCCTGCGCTACTACTTTTCCTTCCAGTACTCTCATGATTGATCCTTCTTTCTTCTATATATTATGTGATTCTCAATAACAGATTTTAATACCGTAACAGGTGTCCCATGCGCTGCTGTTTTGTCCGCAGATAGAACAGGTCATATTTTGTGGCACTCATCTGAATCGGTACCCGTTCCCTGATCGTCATGCCAAACTCGGAAAGCTGGTACACTTTATCCGGATTGTTGGTAAGAAGCCGCATGCTCTTCACCCCGAGATCTTTCAGGATCTGGGCGCCGATGTAATATTCCCGCTCATCTCCCGCAAAGCCCAGAGCCAGATTTGCTTCCAGTGTATCCATACCCTGTTCCTGCAGCTCGTAAGCCTTCAGCTTATTGATAAGGCCAATGCCCCGGCCTTCCTGACGCATATACAAAAGAATACCTCTGCCTTCCTGTTCAATCTGGGTCATAGCTGCGGCAAACTGCTGTCCGCAGTCACAGCGCAGGGAACCGAAGGTATCACCTGTCAGACACTCTGAGTGAATACGGCAAAGGACATTCTCACCATCGCCGATGCTGCCCTTCACCAGTGCCACATGATGTTCGCCGTTCAGACGGTTTACAAATCCGTATGCCGTAAATTCTCCATATTTTGTCGGCATGCGGGTTACGGTCACCCGGTCCACCAGCTTCTCATGGCATTTCCGATATGCCTGCAGAGCCTGGATCGTGATAAATTTCAGATTCCACTTTTTCGCCAGCTCTATCAGCTCCGAAGTACGCATCATCGTTCCGTCCTCCCGCATGATCTCACAGCAGAGGCCGCATTCCTTTAAACCGGCCAGGCGGCACAGATCAACGGTTGCTTCTGTATGTCCATTTCGCTCCAGCACTCCGTTTTTCTTTGCCACCAGCGGGAACATATGACCCGGTCTGCGAAAATCTGCCGGCTTTGCATCATCGGCTACACAGCGTAATGCCGTCACAGAGCGTTCCGCCGCAGAAATACCGGTCGTAGTATCGACACAGTCCACGGAAACCGTAAATGCAGTCTCATGATTGTCCGTATTGTTCGAAACCATCTGCGGAAACTGGAGCTTTTCCGCATAAGCTGCAGACATCGGCATACAGATCAGGCCTTTTCCGTGTGTTGCCATGAAATTAATATTCTCGGTAGTAGCGTACTCTGCCGCACAGATAAAATCACCCTCATTTTCCCGGTCTGCATCGTCTGTCACCAGGATGACATGTCCCTTTCGAAGCTCTTCCAATGCTTCTTCTACTGTATTGTACTGAATCATAATGCTTATTCTCCTTCCTGTATCCTCAAAAACCATACCTGGCCAAAAATTCTTTCGTGACGCCGCCACCGGATGATTCTCTCTTATGCTTCATGCCGGCTCCTGTATTCTGCTGCGTCTCCGGTTCTTCCGGACGCATAAGCCTCTCCACATATTTTCCGATAATATCGGTTTCCAGATTGACCAGATCTCCAACTTTCCGTTCTCCAAGCGTTGTCACCGCATTTGTATGCGGGATCGTGGAAACAGAAAAGCTGTCCGCTGCTGCAGCTGCCACCGTCAGGCTGATACCGTCGACGGTGATGGAGCCTTTCTCTACGATATAGCGGAGAAGCTTTGGCCCCGCACTGATCGTATACCACACGGCATTGTCATCCGTCCGGATTTCACGGATTGTTCCGGTTCCGTCAACGTGGCCGCTCACAATGTGGCCTCCGAACCGTCCGCCTGCTGCCATAGCACGTTCCAGGTTCACATGCATGCCGGGTTTTGCCCCTTTTAAGGAGGAACGGTTCAGTGTCTCGTGCATCACATCTGCCGTAAAAGCTGCATTTCCCAGACTTGTGACCGTCAGACAGATTCCGTTCACTGCTATGCTGTCACCTACCGCCGCGTCCGAAAGAATATGATCTGCCTGAATGGTGAGTGCCGCCGAATGGGTGCCCCAGACAATCTTTTTGAGCGTTCCGATTTCTTCAACAATTCCCGTAAACATCCTGCACCTCACTTTCAATCAGCAAATCCTCTCCCAGGTGACGGATTTCTCTAACCTTTAGATGTACTGCCTCCGCAGGATCAGGCACGCCCTGGCCTTCCACCGGAGTTTTTGCCTCCGAGCCGCCAAAAAGCTTTGGTGCCATATAAGCATGTACCTCACGTACGATTCCGCTTTTTAATGCTGCCCAGTTCAGGGTTCCTCCGCCCTCTAAGAGAACACTGTCGATCCGTTCTTCCCCAAGCTTTTCCATAAGGGCATTCAGATCCAGATGGCCATCAGAATCAGGCAGTGTCAGGATCTGACATCCGGCCTCTTGATAAGGCCGGTATCTGCTCTTGTCTGTCTCACAGACTGCCAGGATCGTGGAGATTTCTTTTGCCGTCTTCACGACCTGAGAAGAAAGCGGTGTCCGTAAATGCGTATCACAGATAATCCGCACCGGATTTCTTCCACCGGGCATCCTGCAGCTTAACATGGGGTCATCTGCCAGCACGGTACCGACTCCCACCATGATTCCACGATAACGGTGCCGCTCCTGCTGAACATTTGCCCTGGCCTGCTCTCCGGTAACCCACTTCGACGCGCCGGTATAGGCAGCAATCTTTCCATCCATCGTCATGGCATATTTCATAACCACATAGGGCGTTTTTTTTCGAATGTAATGAAAAAACACCGGATTCAAACGATCGCATTCCTCTTTCAGCACATGGGTTTCCACTGTGATGCCCCGCTCCCGCAGATACCGGATCCCTTTTCCTGCTACCAGCGGATTCGGATCATCCGACCCAACGAACACCCTCCGGATCCCGGCCTGCAAAATGGCCTCCACACAAGGCGGCTGCTTCCCGTAATGACAGCATGGCTCTAGCGTTACATACAGATCCGCCCCCTCTGCCGGTTCTGTGCAGGCCATCAGGGCATTTCGTTCTGCATGATATTCACCATATCTGGCATGATAGCCTTCTCCAATGATCTGTCCTTGCTTTACGATCACAGCGCCAACCAGCGGATTGGGACTTGTCCAGCCCTCTCCCTGTTTTGCCAGCTCTATGGCCCGGCGCATCCATTCATATTCCGTCAAAATTACATGCCTCCCTTTGCAGGTCCCAGGTGCAAAAAAAGAAAAAGCTCCGGAAATTGAATTCCAGAGCTTTGATCCTAACTTGATACAGTACATTCTCACCAGAAATGCACACAGTTTTTCTTCTTTCATCCAGACTATACTGTCGGCTTCGGAATTACACCGAATCATGCCTTGCGGCTCGTGGGCTTTACCACCGGTGGAGAATTTCACTCCGCCCTGAAGACTGTTTTGTTTTGTTGATTTGAATGTTACCACGCAATTTTCAGAAAATCAAGTGGTTTTTTAAGAATTTTTCTTTTTTACCATTTTTCTTTCCTATCTCGTCATTCAGTGTTATAATCTGTTATAATCATTTTGATCGTAAAAACGGAGGTTGCACATACATGAACTTACAGGAATCCATTTTGAAAAACCTTGATATAGATTACTCCTACCGGCTGGCCAAGCGTATGGAGCAGTTTCGCACCAATCCGGTTCTGGGCTACCGTCCGGCCGGTTCCCACGCCGAGTTTGAGACCGGTGAAATGCTGAAACAGGAAATGGAAGCCATTGGCCTTTCCGATGTGAGAAAAGATGCCGTCAAAGTCGATGGCTGGGAATTTAAAAAAGCTGTTCTTTCCTACTCCGGTGAAGATGGTACTCATCACGAGATCCAGCTTGGCGCTTACCAGACGACGTTTGTTACCGATGGACCGAAGGAATTTTCCCTGATGTATCTTGGAAAGGGAACCGCTTCTGACTACGAAGGGAAGGATGTCACCGGAAAGCTGGTTCTCGTAGATATCAACCAGCGCGATGAATGGTGGATCAATTACCCGGTTTATCAGGCACACTTAAAGGGCGCTGCTGCCCTGATTGCCGTACAGAGCGGCGGCTACGGAGAGATCGATGACGAAGCCTTAAATGCCCAGGATATCGCAGGCCCGGAGAATGCACCTGCATTCTCCATCTCCCGGAAGGACGCCGATCCCTTAAAAGAGCTTTTGGAGCGCACTGCCGAGATGACTGTCACCCTGGATGCAGACAGCCGTGTCACCCGGGACTGTACCACCTACAACATCGTGGGAAGCATTCCGGGCCGTCATCCGGACCGCATGGTTTTACTGTCTGCCCACTATGATTCTTATTTCAGCGGCTTTCAGGATGACAATACGGCGATCGCCCTGATGTTTGGCATTGCAAAGGCACTTCTCGCAAGCGGCGTTACACCGAATAATACCATTGTGATCTGCGCCATGGCTGCTGAGGAATGGGGGGTTGTGGATTCCAATTTTGACTGGTCCACCGGTGCATACGAGCAGGTGTTCACTGCACACCCGGAATGGGTAGGAAAGGTCATTGCTGACTTAAACTTCGAGCTTCCTGCCCTGGCGCACGGTACCCGCGCACGCATCCGCAGCTGCTACGAATATACACGGTTTCTGGAGGAATACCTATCTGAGCTTCCGGATCTGACCCAGGCATACCCGGAGGAGACCCGCGTCACATCCCCGATCGAGACCTGGTCCGATGACTTTTCCATGGCTATTGCCGGCATCCCGTCCATGGTCAACGATTTTACGGGTGGAAGCTTTATGGAGACTCATTATCACTCTCAGTTTGATAACGATGCCTTTTATGATGAGCAGGTCTACCGGCTTCATCATGAGCTCTTCGCTCTTCTCATCATGGCTCTTGACGAAACCTGCGTCATTCCGTTATGCTCCGCTCCGGTCATGAAGCGTGCCCTGGACGGCTACAACGCATCCAGTGAGATTCTCCGTTCCTTCGTTGCCATGGATCTCATCAGTCCTATGACTCTGGCTTCTCTGGCAGAAAAGATTTCTGACCTGGAAAAAATGCTCTCCGATGCAACGGATGTAGCGGAAAGCCGTTATGAATCCCGCAGAAGCTTAAACAGTCATTATCGTGCGCTTCTGTCAGAAGGAAGACAGGAAGAAGCCGAATGCCTGTATCTGGAAGCCCGGGAAGCCGAAAAAGAAGCTCTTCGCCGTTTCAAATACGCCCAGGATGAGCTGGTACGCATTGACTGGTACGGCAATGTCCACTACCCGCATGAAATCCTGCTGCAGAACATCCGCCTGATCGGCGGTGCCATTGCCAACTTGAAGGAGCAGAACCTCTCTTCTGCCCTGCGAAAGCTCTATCAGGTAGACAACAATGCCTACGCTTTCATGTTTGATGAAGAGGTTTACAACCATTTCACCGACTATGTGTTAAATCAGCCGCAGGACCGCCTGAAATGGGGATACCGGCGTCTGATGCCGCACGAGAATATCTATGCTCTGGTGAAGGACCTGCTTCAGAAAAAAGAGGAAGAGCCAGACGAGATTTCGCTCTCCGGTGAGATCAGTCATCTGACCAGGATTTTCCAGGATCAGTGCCGCCTGCTGCTGCAGACCACCGATCAGATCCAGAGTCTGGTGCATGACCAGTTTCTGATCTGAGTTTTTACCAACAATATCATGAAATACAGAAAGGACAGACGAAGCTTCGTCTGAACATACTATGGAAAGTGATAAACTATACCGCGTACAGCGTGAAGACCTGCCAAAGCTGGAGCAGCTTTTGTATGCCTGCTTCAAACACGACCCGCTCTATGAGACTCTGATTCCGGATCCTGAAGTCCGTGAGCGCCTTATGCCGGAGCTTTTTCACTGCGATATGGATGAATTTTACGAAACCTGCGAGATTTTCTCCGACTGTGCAGACTTAAACGGAATACTGGTTGTCTCTGACGAGGCCGAGCCCTACAACATTTTCCAGTTCTATTTTGCAGAAGCCCGGGCCACGCTCCAGACCGACACCTACCTCATCAGGGAGGATCACACCCTGAGAACCTTTCACAACTTTTTAAAGGGCGTGGACTATTTAAATTCCAGCTGGACAGACCAGTTGCACCAGAATCAGCGTCTCCATATCATCTATCTTGCGGTAGATCCTAAGATGCAGCATCATGGCATTGCCGCCCGGCTGATGCAGGAAGCCATCGACTATGCTGACTCTCACCGCATGATGATCTCACTGGAGACCCATAACGAAAAGAACGTGGAATTCTATAAAAATCTTGGCTTTAAAGTCTACGGAATCATGAAGCAGAATTTCCCGCTCAAGCAATACTGTATGATCCGGGAAATTCAGTAACAGAAAGAAAAGGGACGATCCGCTTCATTGGACTGTCCCTTTTCCTTCTGTTTTCTTAATTCATCGCCACCAGTTCTGCACTCATCAGCGTGGTATCTTCCTTTGTAAGATATCCGCAGGCTTCCATCCGGCTTATGACCTTCTTCTGACGTTTTTCGGCCAATGCCAGATTTTTGCTCGGTGCGTATTTGGACGGGGCGTTTGGTACGCCTGCCAGAAGCGTGCACTCATAATCATTCATCTTTGCTGCCGGTTTCCCGAAGTATCCTTCGCTGGCTTCACCGACATTGTAGTATCCGTCTCCAAAATAAATGCTGTTTACATAGAGTTCAAGAATCTCATCCTTAGTATAGTTCCGCTCCAGTTCCAGTGCCAGAAAAACCTCAGCTGCTTTGCGGTTCATGGTCTTTTCCTGGGAAAAGTACAGATTTTTTGCAAGCTGCTGTGTGATGGTGCTGCCACCCTCTACATAGCGTCCTGCTTTTATATCATTGACCAAAGCCCGGCCGATCGCGATCAGATCCAGGCCGAAATGCTCGTAAAAGCGGTGATCCTCCACTGCTACCACAGCCTGCACATAAGTCTCCGGCATCTCTTCCAGGGAAGTAAAACTCTCCCGGCTGCGGATCTCGTTTACCTTTTCCTCCAGGCTTACAGTCTGTACTGCATTTTTATATAATCCATAGCCCTCAGCGGCTAAAGAAAATCCACAGCCTGCCATAACCGTGCATGCAAATGCAAATACCCATCCGGCAATTCGTTTTCCTCTCATCATAATGTAAGCCTCCTCTTTCGTGCTGTCTGAATTCTGTCATCGTTTTCTTATGATAGAATTCTAGCACAAAGAGGAGGCTTAAGACTTTACCGTTCTCTTAGCGATTCTGACACTATTTCTACAATTCTGACGAGAATTGGAAGATTCTGACAAATTTCTTACAGACCGTCAAAAGAACCCTTTGCTTTTGGGCACAAAATAAACACAATTATCTTTATGCGCCAATGAACAGGGCCGTCAGAACCTTCATGACTCCGGCCAGCACCATGACCAGGATCGGATTCATCTTTCCCTTCTGTAGCAGCACTACAGAGATCACAAAGATTCCCACCATGATCCAGTTGGTTCCCCAAGCAGTAATCTGCGCGCTGTTTTCCCAGAAGGCATTGATCAAAATGGCAATGCCCGCAGAGCCGATCAGGGCGACCACCGCAGGTCTTAAGGAGGCCAGCACGCCCTGCAACAGGGCCATGTTCCGGTATTTGAGATACAGCTTCGCGATCAGCGTAACGATGACGCAGGAAGGCAGAATACATCCGAAGGTTGCTGCGAGAGCTCCAGGTACACCGGCAATCTTCATTCCGACAAAAGTGGCAGAGTTCACTGCAATGGGACCGGGTGTCATCTGGGAAATCGTAATGAGATCCGTAAATTCCGCCATGGTCAGCCACTGATGCCCGTTCACTACCTGTCCCTGTATGAGAGGCATAGCCGCATAGCCGCCTCCAAAGCTGAACATGCCAATCTGGAGAAAGCTGATAAAAAGCTTAAGATAGATCATTTATGCAGCCTCCTTTCCGGTAAGGAGCGTCCGCGCGACGCCAAGAAGTCCGCAGGCAATCACCACGAAAATGACATTGACCCGGAAGATACAGGATGCAGCAAAAGCGCAGACCATAATAAGGATGGATGTCTTGTTCCTTCCATGAACAATGCCGGCTCCCATCTCATAGGTAACCGATGCGATGACTGCCCCTACTCCGGACTGCATGCCCTGCAGCATCTGACTCACAATGAAATTGTCCTTTACCAGATTGTAAAAGACCGAGATTGCAGAAATGATCAGAAACGGCGGAATAATGGTTCCGAGAATTGCAATCACCGTTCCGGCCATTCCGGCCAGCTTATATCCCACCACGATGGCCCCATTGACTGCAATGGCTCCCGGAGAGGACTGGGCGATCGCGACCAGATCCAGCATCTCCTCATTCTCGATCCAGTGATATTCATCTACAAATTTTTTCTTCAGAAGCGAAACGATCACATAACCGCCGCCAAAGGTAAAAGCACTCAGGTAGAGCGTGGAGACAAACAGCTTCCACAGCACCCTTCTCTTGTTTTCCATTTTTATATCCATTTTTGATACTTCCATTATCGATATTGCTCCATCCAGACTGCCTTCCCGGCTGCAAGAGAGCGCGCCACATCCAGGATCCGCTGGTTTTCGGAACCGCGGAATTTCAGGCTTAAATTCTTTAAGTCTTCCACAAATTTTCCATCTACCAGAACATCCAGAAGCGGCACCAGCTCCCGTGTTACCTCCGATTCCTTCATCATGCGTCCCAGAATGTCCTTCTCGAAATCATATCCGGAAAAGCACCAGATCGTCTTTTGGGGAAAACGCTTTTTCAGTTCTTTTAAAAACGGCAGCAGCCCAGCCTGGTTCTCCGGCTCCATAGGCTCCCCGCCAAGCAGGGTAATGCCTTCCATGTAGTCGTGATCCAGAGCGGAAAAGATTTTCTGCCAGACCTCTTCCGTAAACGGCTCACCATACTCAAAATCCCATGCCTGGGCATTGAAACAGCCCTTGCAGTGGTGTCTGCAGCCGCTCACAAAAAGCGATACCCGCACACCCGGACCATTGGCAATGTCCACCGGCTTGATTGTTGCGTAATTCATAATTCCAACACTCCTTATTATCCCGCGAACTGGCTGTTATACAGGTTCGCGTAAAATCCGTTCTGTGCCAGCAGGGTCTCATGGGTTCCCTGCTCAATGATATGTCCATCCTTCATTACCAGGATCACATCTGCCTCACGGATGGTAGAAAGACGATGTGCGACAATAAAGCTGGTACGGCCTTTCATCATGGCAGCGAAAGCCTTCTGGATACGGATCTCGGTGCGGGTATCGATGGAAGAAGTCGCCTCATCGAGGATCAGCATCGGCGGCAGGCACAGCATGACGCGGGCAATGCACAGAAGCTGCTTCTGCCCCTGGGAAAGATTGCCACCATCCTCGGAGATAACCGTGTCATATCCATTGGGCATACGCTTAATAAAGCTGTGGGCATGCGCCTCCTTTGCCGCCCGGATGATCTCCTCATCGGTCGCGTCCGGCTTGCCATAGGCAATATTCTCCCGGATGGTCCCGGCCTTTAACCAGGTTTCCTGCAGGACCATTCCATAATTAGTGCGCAGACTCTTTCTTGTAACGTGGCGGATATCTTCTCCGGACACCTTGATAGAACCGCTTACTACATCGTAGAACCGCATCAGCAGATTGATCATGGTGGTCTTGCCGCAGCCGGTCGGTCCGACAATAGCAATGCGCTGTCCGGGCTTTACATCCAGGTTTAAATCCTCGATCAGGGAAGTATCCGGAGTATAGGAGAAGTTTACATGCTCAAGCGTTACACTGCCATCCACGTTCTGAAGATTGACTGCGTCGGCATCCTCCGGGGTAAACGGCGGCTCGTCGATCAGCTCAAATACCCGTGCCGCGCAGGCCAGGGCATTCTGCAGCTCGGTCACAACGCCGGAAATCTCATTAAAAGGCTTCGTGTACTGGTTTGCATAGCTTAAGAACGCAGAAAGCTGTCCCACGGTAAGCAGTCCGCGGATGGCAGCGAAAGCACCGGCGACACCGACACTGGCGTATACCATACTGTTGACAAAACGGGTGGCCGGGTTGGTGATCGAAGAGAAAAAGATCGCACGCAGGCTGTAGCCCTGAAGGCGTCCGTTGATCTCCTCAAAACGCTTCTGCGCCTCATCCTGATAGCCAAAGGCCTGTACTACTTTTTCATTTCCCACCATTTCATCTACCAGGGAAGTCAGCTCACCCCTGGTCTGGGACTGAAGCCTGAACATGGAATAGGTTTTCTTTGCGATAAAGCTTGCCACAAACAGGGAAAGCGGAGTCACGCACACCACCACCAGCGTAATGAACGGATTCACCACCAGCATGAAGCCCAGGGTTCCGAGAATCGTCAGGACACCGGTAAAGAGCTGGGTAAAGCCCATCAGCAGTCCCTCGGAGAACTGGTCTATATCTGCGATGATACGGCTGATGATATCGCCGTACTGGTGGGAATCAATATAGCTCAGCGGAAGAATCTCCAGATGGTTGAAGGCCTTCGTGCGGATGTCCTTCACCACCCGGTAGGTGATCTGGTTGTTGATATGGTTCATGAGCCACTGGGCAAGCGCCGTAACAACGATCACGACTGCAATTTTGCGAAGGATCGCAAGCAGTCCGGTAAAATCCACATTGCCGGGCCCCAGGATCAGGTCGACGCCCTCTCCCACCAGGATTGGCGCGTAAAGGGTGGTTGCCACGGTCACGGCAGCCAGGAGCAGAGAGAGAACTACGAGCCATTTATAGCTTCCAATGTAGTTCAGGATCCGCTTTAAGGTTGATTTATGTTTTTCGATCTCAAGCTTTGCCACCTTACTGCACCTCCTCTCTGGAAAGCTGGGACAGACAGATCTCGCGATATACCTCACAGCTTTCAAACAGCTCCTCATGAGTACCAATGCCCACAGCCGCACCATCATCCAGGACAACGATCTGGTCCGCATGCCGGATCGTTGTCGCACGCTGGGATACAATGAAAACAGTCATATCCTTTGTGCCCTTCTGAATCGCCATACGGAGTTTCGCATCCGTCGCGAAGTCCAGTGCAGAGGCACTGTCATCCATGATCAGGATCTCCGGCTCGCGCACCAGGGCGCGGGCAATGGTCAGGCGCTGCCTCTGTCCGCCGGATAAATTCTTTCCGGCCTGGTCAATATAAAGATCCAGTCCCTTTTCCTTGCCATCCACGAATTCGCGGGCCTGCGCGATATCCAGGGCGCGGTAGATTTCCTCATCGGTGGCATTCTTTTTGCCCCATCTCATATTTTCACGAAGAGTTCCCTGGAAGAGGATTGCCTTCTGCGGCACAACACCGATTTTTTCTCTCAGGGTTTCCAGCGGATAATCCTTTACATTCACGCCATCCACAAGGACAGCACCCTCCCGCACATCATAGAAACGCGGGATCAGATTTACCAGAGATGATTTTCCGGAACCGGTACCGCCGATGATACCGATAGTCTGTCCCTTCTTTACGGTCAGGCTGATGTCTGTCAGGGAATCTGCCTTGGCACCCTTATAAAGAAAGTTCACATGGTCAAACTGTACCTTGGCCGGTGATCCTGCTCCCTCTGCCGCAGCTTCCGAAGCCGTTACCATGCCCTTATCAGGACTGACAATGCTGCTCTTTTCTTCCAGGACACTGCTGATACGATTTGCGCAGGCCAGTGCCTTGGAAATGGAAATGATCAGGTTTGCCATCTTGATCAGCTCTACCAGGATCTGCGACATATAGTTGACAAGCGCCACCGTCTCACCCTGGGTTATAATGCCGGCATCCACCTGTTTTCCGGAGATCCAGACTACTGAAATAATGGAAAGGTTGACTACCACATAGGTCATCGGGTTCATCAGCGCGGAAATCTTACCGACAAAGACCTGGAACCTTACGAGAAGTCCGTTGGACTCGTCAAAGTTTCGGATTTCATCCTCCTGTCGGTTAAAGGCACGGATCACACGTGCGCCAGTTAAGTTTTCCCGGGTTGCCTGGGTCACATGGTCTAACTGCTTCTGAACCTTTTTGTACAGCGGCATGCTGACAGCCATGATACCGAATACAATCACAGAAAGCACCGGAATGGCAACTACAAAGATCATGGCTGCCTTCACATTTACGGTGAAAGCCATAACCATGGCTCCGAACACGATGAACGGAGAACGGAGGAGCAGCCGCAGTGTCAGATTAACACCGGACTGTACCTGGTTGATATCGCTGGTCATGCGGGTGATCAGCGTGGAGGTTCCGATGGTATCCTGCTCACTGTAAGAGAGGCTTCCGATATGGGCAAACAGATCATTGCGCAGACCGGTCGCAAAACCGACTGCTGCCTTTGCCGAAAAATATTGTGCCGTGATGGAACAGGTCAGGCCGATCACTCCCAGCAATACAAGAAGTCCTCCCATTCGCAGGATATAGCCCGGATCCTGATTTTTGATGCCTACATCCACGATTCGTGCAACAACAAGCGGTACAAACAATTCAAAACTGGCTTCCAGCATTTTAAAGAGAGGGGCCAGCACCGTCTCTTTTTTGTAGGCGTTTAAATAACGCAGCAGCCTCTTCATGGTAAACCTCCAGGTGTCATAGGTTTTTCGTTTTGCAGTTCACAGCAAAACGTATTGGATAATTATAGCACATATTTCCGGCATCCACAAGAAGCCGAAAACCTCTCCTTGCCATATTCCAAAGCTCATGCTACTATGATAAAGAGTAAGACTTCAGAAAGGAAACGTTATCTATGATTTCTTTTTTCCTTTATTGTAAACAGCTCTGGGACCGGTGCGTAAAGGATGAGATTACCGTGTACGCAGCACAGGCATCTTTCTTTATTGTAACCGCATTCTTTCCCTTTATCATGCTGCTCCTGACCCTGATCCAGTTTCTTCCGAACGTCGGAAAATCTGACCTGCTCGCTGTCATGGTAAAGATCATGCCCCAGATGCTGCACGCTCTGATTGTCAACATTGTAGAGGATCTTTACATCAAATCTCCGGGAACCATTCTGTCCGTAACCGCGCTGACGGCCCTGTGGTCCGCCTCCAAGGGAATGCTGGGCATTGAGCGGGGCTTAAACCGGATTTACGGGGACTTTAAACGCCGCAATTATCTTTTGCAGCGCCTGCTGTGTTCCTTTTACACGCTGATCTTTATGCTGGTCTGTGTCATGTCCCTCGTGCTTCTGATCTTCGGCAAAAATATTGAGCATCTGCTGCTTCGCTTTCTTCCGATCCTTGCGCCCACAGCCCGCATTGTCATCAGTCTGCGCTTTCTTTTTGCAATGGCCATCTTCCTGCTTACCTTTGTAGGACTCTATACCATCGTTCCGTCCAGAAAGCAGAAACCGCGGCAGCAGCTTCCGGGAGCTGTCTTTACCGCGGTTTTATGGCTGGCATTTTCTTATGCCTTTTCTATTTATTTTTCACATTTCAGTAATTTTTCCTATATGTACGGGAGCCTGACAGCCATTGTTCTTCTGATGCTGTGGCTTTACATCTGCATCTGTATCCTGTTTATCGGGGCAGAGCTAAACAATTTCCTGAACCGGGAGCATGTTCTGAGCCGGTGGCAGGAGCACTGACCTGATATAAAGACACAGTCTACTCGTGCAGACGGCGGATGATCTTGAAAATGATCGTGCCCTCCATCACCGTAGGCTCATGATAGGCAAAAAAGACAATTCCGTCTGTCGGAGACAGGATCTGGCTGATCACTTCACCCTCCAGCGGGTCAATGATGGAAGCCAGCACCTCTCCCCGGTGCACCTCCTGTCCCGGCTCCACATGCCTGCGGTAAAGTCCCGGAAGATCATTTTTGACATTCGTCAGGTCATCTTCCCGCAGGACGCTTGCAATATAGCCGCTGTGGCTGGTATAACGCAAAATCCCCATACGGGTCAGGAAACGCAGCACGGATGCGACCGCCATACGGGCTGCCGGCTC
>ERZ773216.2101-NODE-2101-length-20994-cov-3.723626_pt1 | contig 20994 bp, 16 predicted proteins | sample MGYA00511259_ERZ773216 | MGnify/ENA primary metagenome ERZ773216 (study PRJEB29015, sample SAMEA2737764) | human gut metagenome | biome: human gut; feature: human-associated habitat; material: faeces | place: China | collected 2012 ... | reverse complement strand
GCGAACATAAAAACAGTTTCATCAATATTCTCCTTTATATATAAATTCCGATTTGCTGCTCTCTATTACTCCCGTGCCAGTTCATATAGGCTGCGGATGGATTCCATGACCGTATGCCACGACAGGTCGGCGGCATAGGAAAACTTCTTCTGATAAGCCCGCCACAGCTTTTCCATGTTTGGGTCGGCCTCAACTTCATCAAAGGCCGCAGGCGCGTCGGCAAGATACTTCTCTGTACCGCGTTTCCTGGCCGTTGCAATGAGCGCCGCACGGAGATCGGCTGGGACGATGCTCTGGCCGTGGAGCTGGCTCAGAATGTGCAGATCATAGAAATCTCTCATGCGGGTGTTGGTGGTGGCGCGGGACACGACAGTTTCCAGCTTCTCAGCCAGAACAGTTTCCAGATTGTACGCCAAAATTTCAATGGAACGATCCTCCAGCATCAGCTTGAAGCTGTAACGCACTTCGCGGGGCGTGATGGCGTCGCCGGTGGAAATGTCGATCTTGAGCGGCGTTATCACGCCGTCAAACTCCGTTTCCATGCTGACACGGATGCCCGGATACTCGGCCTCGTCCATGATCTCGGAAATGCGCTTCACCCGGAACTCCACGCCATCGTCCACCGGTACGGAGATGATGGAGGCAATCATGTTCTCCACTTCCTCGATGCCGACCGTCGCACCCTTTACGGTCGCGTCAATGTCCATCGTGGAGCGGGCGTCAAGGCCGACCATTGCAGCCACCAGCATCCCGCCTTTAAGGATGAACTTGTCCCGATATTCCGAAAGAGAAATGCGCTCCAGAAAGCGCTCCATCATGTAATTGCGCATCAGGATTTGCGCATCTGCGGATTTGTCCTTGGAGAGATTGCGGATCAGGTCTTTGAGCTGCCGTGCAGTCTTAATCATAAGAGTACCTCCAAATACCGCCGAAGCAGTTTTTCAACGCGGAACATCTGCGCATAGCGCATCAGCTTCCGTAAGTCCTTGTCTTTTCGTTTTGCGTATTGCTTGAGTGCATCCTGAAAGGTCTGCATCTCGATTCCACTGCGGCTGCGGATCAGATCGCAGATGGTACGCTCCATATCATAGACGGGAACCGGGTTGCCAAAGGGCGTGTTCATCGTGACGATCCCCACATCATGCAATTCTTTCTTGATGGTGTAGACCTTGATGCCGTCTGCTTGCAGGCTGGCAGGATTGTAGCCGGTCTTGACCGTGATGGAATACGGATTCGGCTCCCGGTCGGTCAGGTCATGGAAAAACAGCGCGCTCTCATGGGAGAATACAGCCTGCGCACAACGAAGGTGTAGCAGGTACATGGCGTCCGTCCATGCATCTGGCGAAACATAAACGCCATGCGCGGCCTGCTCTACGCCGCGCTGCTTGGCGTAGGCGTAAAACGTGGACTTGGCAATACCGATTTCCAAAACCTGCGCGGTTTTGACGATCCCATTGTTTTGCTGAAAAAGCAGATCAAGCCGGTCGTAGGCGGTCATGTTATCACTTCCTTCTTGCTAATATTATATCCGAGATTAGCAAGAAAGTAAACAACGATTTTAGAAAAGCAAGCCGAGGCATCGCCCCGGCTTGCGCTTTAACTATGGATGAAGTTTTTCATGGCAGCGTTCACGTCTTGCAGCTTGCCAAGTCCCTGCACCGCCAGCAGCGGAAGTCCCATCGGGCTGATTAGAAACGCCAGCACAAGGAGGATAATGCCGTTTTTTACAGAGTAGGTAATCATCACGGCGATGGCCAACAGGGAGAGCAGGCCGCTTGCCAGCTTGAACACGAAGCCGGAGCAGGACAGCAGCCCCGCGCACAGCCAGACGAACAGGGACAGGATAAGCGATAGCGGCACAAGGATAATTTTCAGAATAGACATTTGACGGCCTCCTTTTCAAAGACGTTATGCTTTTCTAATATCAGAATACCATGACAGCGCGCGCTTTGCAACAATGCGAGGCTTTTGCTTTGTGTGAACAGGGGCGGCGGAGTGACCGCCGCCCCTGCGACTTATTTCAGCGCCGCCAGCGAGGAAACGATTTTCTCTGCCGCCGTCCATATCCGTTCCTGACTTTGCTGAATATCCTCCAGATCGGTTTCGTAGATGCGGCCTGTTTCGTGAGCGCGGCGGGTAAGCTGGTTGAGGTTGTTGCTGGAATACCGAAGCAGGGACACCAGCTCCCGCAGCTCCGGAAGATCGAGCTTTACCACATATCCGTCAATCGCCATTTTGCGGAGATACGCGGCCATGTTGGTGGTGCCGAACTGCGCCATCTTCGTTTCAATCATTTCCCGCTCCTGCGGCGTGACGCGGAATTTGAGCTGAATATCCCGTTTGCGCTTTGCCATCGCTCAGCGCTCCGGGGCTTTGGACTTCGCCGAAATTTTCGGCGAAGTTGTTTCAGGCGGCTTTTTCAGCTTATCCCGGACAGAGGTTTTCTGCCGCTCCTGTGCGTAGGCTTTGCGGGTCTGGCTGAGAAACAGATCGACCAGACCGGGATGGCTGTTGACGGCCAGATAGCAGTTGCGGTCAGTACCCCATGCGTCAGGATTGGCGGGGATGGACATGGCGTTGGCCCAAGCCCTGTTGTCGGGAGAATAGCGTCTGTCCCAGTCCGCTTGACAGACGGTGATGGCAAGGACATGAAACGCGCGGTCATAGCCGAACTGCTGCACCACCTGATCGACTGCCGCTGCATCCAACCGGTTATCCCGGTAGTGGTCACGGATGGCGGTTTCAATCGCTTCCTTGCAGGCCGTGTTCGCCTGATTGGAAGCTCGGTAGGCCGAAAGCTCGTCATGCTCTCTGGCATAGGATGCCGGGTGCTTGTAAACGGGGAGATTTTTCATTATCGTGCCTCCATTTCTTTTTTGTGGGGCTTTTCCGGTGTGCCATGAACGGGCGGCGCTTTCAGCCTGTCCAGAACGGAAGGCCGCGTCGATTTTGCAATCGCCTGCTCAGGCTGCGGCTGTCCCTTGCCGTCCAGATTCAGCTCCATATCCAGCTCAATCAGCCGCGCAGTTTTCGCGGCCAGCTCCTGCTCCTGCGGGAACGGCTTACCGACCTCGGCCTTTGCCGCCGCCTGCTGGTTATAGAGGTTTTCAAGCTGCTCCTGAACGCTGCGCAGACGCTCCGGCATTTTATCCAGCGCGTTCTCGATGCGGACAAGGTTGCCTCTGGCATCCGAACCGAGTTCAACGCGATGGGTCATCTGGCCTTTCAGCGTCAGCGTGTACGTTTTCCACATGGAATCAAAAGCAACGGACATGGTAAAGCCGCGATAGCTGCCGATCTGTACCGGGTCTTTGCCCTTGACCTCCTTGCAGGTGTCCAGCAGCGCGGCACCGGCATTTTCCTTATCGGTGAGCCGGTCGCCGCGAATCTCCATGCCGACAAAGCCCTCTGCCGGGAGCGGATGCGCCGCGAGGGTCTGCATATCCGCCTCCAGCCCACGAACAAAGCCCTTGTGTTCCTCTATCTTTTCCGGGAAGTATTTCAGCAGACTGTCCTCCAAGCGGAATTGCTTGCTGTTGTGGTCTGCTTTCATAATTTTGAGCTTGGACACCTCGATGTCCAAATCCATACGCTCTTTGATGCGGGGATCACCGGCACACAGCGCCTTGATCTCCGCAAAGGACAGCGCCGTAGCGTCCACGTCCTCACAGGAGCGAACCGGGGATTTTGAGGTCATGATCTGAGAGATGAATTTCTGCTTGTTCTCAACGGTCTGCCAGAGGTAGGCGTCAAACGTCCCTTCGGTCACATAGCGGCAGACATGAACGAGCTTGTTCTGATTGCCCTGACGCTCAATGCGGCCTTTTCGCTGTGTGAGATCACGGGGACGCCACGGGCAATCCAAATCGTGAAGTGCGACCAAACGATCCTGCACGTTGGTTCCCGCACCCATCTTGGCCGTGCTGCCCATCAGGACGCGCACTTGACCGCTGCGTACCTTTGCGAACAGTTCCCGCTTTTTGACCTCCGTATTGGCATCGTGGATGAACGCGATCTGTTCCGGGGGCATACCGGCGTCAATGAGCTTTTGGCGCACATCCTCATAGACCGTAAACGGCGTGTCAGAGCTTCCTTCCAACGGAATTGCACTCTCCAGCGCATGGATTTCCGGGCTGTCCAGCGTACCGGGGGAAGCCTTTGCCGCCCGCTGCGAGGGCGTGGTCTTTGGCGTAGAAATGTCGCAAAACACAAGCTGTGTCAGTTTTTCCTCCTCGCCGTCACGCCAGTATTGGAGAATGTTCGCCACGCACTGATTGACCTTGGTGGTTTCCTCGTCGGGGAGCATGGGATTGATGATGCGCTGGTCAAGCCCCAGCTTGCGTCCGTCCGAGGTGATTTTGAGCATATTGTCCACATCCGGGCTGACCGCACCGCTGTGTACCTTAGACGCTCGTTCCGAGAGGGCTTTCACCATGTCCTGCTGGATCTGCGTGGGTTTGGTGGCGATGGTGTGATACGCAACCTCCGGCGTGGGCAAGTGGAGCTGATCCGCCGTTTTGATGTCGGCGACCTCTTTGAACAGATTCATCAATTCGGGCAAGTTGAAAAACTTTGCAAAGCGCGTCCTTGCCCGGTAGCCGGTTCCCTCCGGGGCAAGCTCCAGCGCGGTGGTGGTTTCACCAAAGCGGCTTGCCCAGCAATCAAAGTGGCCCATACCCATCTCTTGCAGCCGGTCATGCTGCAAATAGCGCTGAATAGTATATAGCTCCGTCATGGAGTTGGAAACCGGGGTGCCGGTGGCAAACACCACGCCGCGCCCACCGGTCAGCTCATCCATGTAGCGGCACTTTGAGAACATATCCGAGGATTTCTGCGCATCGGTGGTGGAAAGCCCTGCCACGTTGCGCATCTTCGTATAGAGGAAAAGATTTTTATAATTGTCCGACTCGTCCACAAACATCCTGTCTACGCCGAGCTGTTCAAAGTAAATCACATCATCCTTGCGGTCGCTGGCTTGCAGCTTTTTCAGCCGCGCCTCCAGCCCCTTTTTCGTGCGCTCCAAGCTCTTGATGGTAAAGCTGTTGCCGCCTGCGAGCTTGGTATCCTGAATGCCATCGGTGATTTCCTCAATCTGTTGGTGAAGGAGCCGTTCCTGCCGCTCCGGGCTGATGGGAATACGCTCAAACTGACTGTGGCCGATGATAACGGCGTCATAGTCGCCGGTGGCGATACGGGCGCAGAATTTCTTGCGGTTGTGGGTTTCAAAGTCTTTCTTGGTAGTGACAAGGATGTTGGCCGAAGGGTAGAGCCGCAGAAACTCAGACGCCCACTGTTCCGTCAGATGGTTCGGCACGACAAAAATGGATTTCTGGCACAGGCCCAATCTCTTGGATTCCATCGCAGAGGCTACCATTTCAAAGGTTTTTCCCGCGCCAACTTCGTGTGCCAGCAGCGTATTCCCGCCGTACAGCACATGGGCGATGGCGTTTTTCTGATGCTCTCGGAGGGTGATTTCCGGGTTCATACCGGAGAAAACGATGTGGCTGCCATCATACTCGCGGGGACGGGTACTGTTCATTTCCTCGTTGTATTGCCGTACCAGCGTTTCGCGCCGCTCCGGGTCTTTCCAAATCCAGTCCTTGAACGCATCCCGGATAAGCTGCTGCTTCTGCGCGGCAAGGGTGGTTTCCTTGGCGTTGAGGACACGGCGCTCCCGTCCGTCTGCATCCTCAATGGTATCGTAGATACGAATGTCGCGGAGATTCAGCGCATCCTCCAGCAACCGGTAGGCGCTGGCGCGGTCTGTGCCGTAGGTGGTGAATGCCGCCACGTCGTTGTAGCGCACCATGCTCTTGCGGGAAACCTGCCATTCTGCGGTGTACGGGACATAGCTGATCTCGATCTGTCCGCGCAGATAGCGGGGCGTTTCAAAGGTTTCATACATGAATTGCTCGATGTACTTCTTATCAAGCCATGTCACACCCAGCCGCACCTCAATCTCGCTGGCTTCAAGGTCTTTCGGCTGTGCGGCGATCAGGGCATCCACATTCCCGGCGAAGAATGGGTCGCGCGCTGCCACGCGCTGCGCGGTGCGGAGCTTCTGCCGGACGTTGCCGGAGAGATATTCGTCCGCCGTCTGCCAGCCCTTCGCCCAATGCTCGCCGCCGTCCTGCAAGTCAAACGGGCCGCTGTTGGGTTCCTTGTAAATGACACCCTTCAAATCCTCAACGATCTGCGGGATTTTCTCGCTGCCGCCCATGAGGGAGGCCATAAAGTCGAGATCGACGCAGGCTTTTTCTCCGATGCAGACAGCAAGGGCTTCACTGGCGGTATCCACAGAATCTACGCTGCGCTGCTGCTTGATAGTGCGCTTGTGGAACATATCCGCCTTGCGCTCCAGCTTTCCGTCGTCGTCCAGCACTTCCAGTGAACACAGGAGATAGTAAGAGGAATCGTCAGAGAACGCAAGACGGTTCGCACGGTCATTGATTAGGCCATGTTTTGCGGAGAACGCATCATAGAGGCGGTTTAGCTCGGTCTGCGCTTCCTGAATCCGGCTTTCTGCGCTGTACTCGTCCATTTGCAGGGCAATCAGCTCATTCACGCAATCCCGCAGCGCGACCATGCCCTTGACGCGCTCGGCGGCGGTGGCGTTCAGCTCAGGCTTGACCATGCGGCTGTTTTCCCGGTAGTACACCTCGCCGCCCACCACGGTGTAGGAGTAGTTTTTCACATTGGGGTCTGCGGGGATGGACGTGTCGATCTGTTCGCCCTCGCCCAGCTCTGGCAGTTCCGCCTCCTGATAGGTGCCGCGAATGTTTTTCACGGCATCATGGAGCTGATCTGCAAGTGCCAGCCCCTCAATGGGGACAACGGTAAAATCCTGCTTGCCGTATTGGGTGCTTTCGGAGGTCTGCCTGCCGAGGATCATCTCCGGGTGGTCAACAAAATAGCGGTTGATGGCAAAGCCATCCTCGTTCTGGCCGAGGTATACCCAATCCGGTTCGATCTCAATGGGACGGTCACGCTTTTGGAGAAAGAGAATGTCCGAAACCACATCCGTACCGGCGTTGGCGCGGAACGCATTGTTGGGCAGACGAATGGCACCCAGCAGCTCCGCCCGCTGCGCGATGTACCTGCGGACTTCGGGCGATTGCTTGTCCATCGTGTAGCGGGAGGTCACAAACGCAATCACGCCGCCCGGACGCACTTGGTCGAGGGTTTTGGCAAAGAAGTAGTCGTGAATGGAAAAACCGAGCTTGTTATAAGCCCGGTCATCTACCTGATATTGTCCGAACGGGACATTGCCCACGGCGAGGTCATAGAAGTCTTTTCTGTCCGTTGTCTCAAAGCCTGCGATGGTAATGTCCGCCTTGGGGTAAAGCTGCTTGGCAATACGTCCGGTGATGCTGTCCAGCTCCACGCCGTAGAGCTTGCTGCCCTGCATCTGCTCCGGCAGCAGGCCAAAGAAGTTGCCGACGCCCATAGATGGCTCCAGAATGTTGCCAGTCTGGAAGCCCATATTGCCGACCGCTTCATAGATTGCCTTGATGACGGTGGGGCTGGTGTAGTGGGCGTTCAGCGTGGACGCTCTGGCCGCAGCGTATTCCTCCGGGGAAAGTGTGGCGTAAAGCTCTGCAAACTCGTCCGACCAGTTTGGCTTATTCTCGTCGAAGGCATCCGCAAGACCGCCCCAGCCCACATAGCGGGAGAGGATTTCCTGCTGCTCCGGGCTGGCCTGTAAGCCCTCAAACTCCAGCTCTTGCAGGAGGCGAATCGCCGCCATATTTGCCCGAAACTTTGCTTTTGCGCCGCCGACGCCGAGGGCATCATCGGTGATGTGGAAATTCTGCGCGTCGCGGTGGCTTGCCGCCTTGAAGTCAGCGTAAGCGGCCTGCTCCGCAGCGGCGACGCTGGGAAAGCCCTGCCACTCGCCGTCAATGGGGATGGATACCGCAGGACGGTGTGCGGGAGGCTCGTCGATCTCGGCCTGAGAGATGGCATCATCAAAATCAGGCACAAACTCTCCCATTTCCGAGAGTGCCGCTCGACCTTCATGCTCCAGAATCAGCCTTTCTTCCTCGTTCATAGCAGGCGGTTCAGGATTGGCGGGTTCCGCAGAGGGCGGGTCATGCTCCGGTTCCGGGATGTGCAGCGTTTGGATTTCTATGTCGTAGGGCAAGTGCGTTTTCTCGGCAGGATAGAACGCGACGGGTTTGGTGACAGGCTGCGGCTGCTCCCGTTCCTGCTCTTCAACAAACGAGCGTATAAACGCAATGTGTTCAGCGCGGAAGATGGGAAAGCCATGCCTGTTTTGAAAAGTCACATCGCGCAGAGATACTTCATCCGTGCCGAAATTTACGCTGTCAATGACAAACTTCCGTCCGTCAATCTCCAGCTCCATGCCAATGGGGATATACTCCTTGGCATCGGCCTCGTTGATAACATCATAGCCGTCGGTTTCATTTGGCTGCGCAAACACGAAGCTGTGTCCATGCTCCAGCAGCCGCTTTGCGGCGCTTGCCCATTGTCCAAAATCATAGCCGGTCACAGCGGTTTCGCCCATACCGGGAATATCGCGTTGCAGCAGGCGGCGATTCAAAGCGCTGGCGGCTCGTTCTGCATCCGCGCCATAAAAAAGCAGCCGTTCTCCGACACGGACACCGATGAGCTTTTCGGGATGCTCTGCACGAAGTGCCTGATATGCCGAAATATTCGGCGCAAGCTCACGACCCTGATCTGCAATTCGTGTGAGGACAGCAGAAACCGGTTCGGTTCTGTGTTCCGGATCGTGATTGCTCTCGCTGGAGGATGAAACGACGCTGAGATGCGCGACAGTTTCATCTGCGGAATCAACATTATAGAGCTTACCATCAATTTCCACGCGCTGCCCCATAAGGTTTTGAACCGCTTGCGGCGTCTCCGGGGTTGGCTGTTCTGTGTGCTGCGCCGCAATGACGCGCTGCGGCTCCGGTTCAGAAACCTCGAAATATCTGGTGTCGAGGTAGCGTTCAAAGGAATTGCGGTCAATGCTGACAGGTTCCTGTCCGGGTACGTTCGGTAACGTGTGCCAGACGTGATCTTCATCTACAAGCGCGATAACGCCGACTGCTGCTATGTGGTCTAACTCTATGGATGAAATGCGATCTCCAATATGATAAGTATAGCCAAGCGGTGTTGTAAACGCCGGAGGGGATAGCTCAATTCCCATATCCCGTTTGATGCCATCCAAGTAAGCAATGGCGTTATTCTGTTCTGCAAAGCGGAGCGTTTGTTCCCCATCTCCGCAGAACCGTTCCAACACCTCATCCCAAATGCCGGTAATTCCGCCCTCGCCGGGATGCAGACGAATGGAGTATCGGTCAGGTGAAAATAACCGCAGTCGCTCATTCTCATCGTAAAATTTATTCTCGCGGATGAGCTGTGCCAACCGCCGCTGTACCTGCGCCCATGTGAGCGTCACCGGCTCGGCGTTTCCTACATGGATATACATGGGAGTTTTGCTATCTTCCCAGCCATATTTTGCAGCCAGCCATGCGGCGGTGCTGCGTTCTCGCCCATGCGCCTGCATATATAGTGCGACTTCCTGCTTGCCCTTTAGGTTGCTGTGCCAATCCAGAAGCGCGTTGTCAATGTCCTCCTGTGTGATTTGATAGGGAGAGGGTGCGACCGTCGCTGCCAGCGTGGGATACAGTTCCTCCAAAAGCTCCTGATGCAGCCGGTTATGGAACGCGGGCATATCAAAGTACAGGCGGACAAGCTGGAGATCATCAGATGCCGTGACAATACGACGGATAGCGTCCGCACCCTCCAGATAAGCGTTCTGGCGGTCTGAATTGCGGCAGGCATTGACAAAAGCCGTATCTTTGGAAAGCGCGTTGCCAACAGTCAGCTTGTACCCGTCAAACAGCTCCCGTACCGTGGGCTGCGGCGCGTCTGCGGCGGGGTCGCGGAACACCCTTGTGCCGTCCGCGCCGAACTCTGCTTCATAAGCATTGATGGCGGCTTCTGCTTCATGGTCGATAGAGCGCAGCGTGTAAATGTGGCGCTCACCTCTAAAGTCTGGCGCTTCGGCAATCGTCACATCATACTTATCGCGCAATTTCTCTACATACATCTCTAAATTGTGCGACGGTACGCCGCACATCTCCACACGGCCAGCGCCGGGTATCTCTCTTGTGGTAAGGTTGAGGTCAAGCAGCTCCGCCGCCTGTTTTGCGTCCTCGCCGTAAATCTCAAAGAAATCGCCCACCTGAAACAGCACGATGTCGTCCGGGTGGGATTCCTTGATGGCGTTATAGCTGTCGTAGGCGGTGTTTCGCACCACATCCTGTGCCTGCGCCTTATCATAAAGCGCCTGTTCGTCTGGTGTAAAATAGCGGTTCATCCGAATCAGCTCAGAGATACGCGAAGCGACCTTGTTCCAATTCATCTGAACATCTGCACAGCCCGCTTTTTTCAACGTGATGCCTTTGCTGCCGTGATCCTCGTAGCTGCCGCTTTCTCTGGATACGGCATGGGTATGCCCGCCGATGCCGTACTCCTTTTTCAGAAAATCGGCATTCTCCTTGGGAGTGTGCGAAGTCTGGAAAAACGCATAGATGCGGGTCTTTCCACCCTCAAAGCTGCTTCCGTTTGCAAGAGAAGCCGCAATTTCATCTTCAGTGATAAACCGGCCCGTCTTCGGAACAGCCGCCATATCGGAGCGGAATTCCTTTCGCGGAAGGGACAAATCTTCCAAACGTGTGAGAAGTGCCTGCGACTTGTGGTAATGGAAGCGCAGCAGCGCACGGTTTTCGCGGTAGGCGTCCATGAATACCTTGTATTCCGACAGGAGCCTATCCCGGAACGCCGGATTCAGCAGATCGTCCGTCAGACGCTCCGTTTCCTCTGGAAAGCTGGTGCTATGGATATTACCCAAGCAGGACAGATACCCCAGCGACTTTGCTTCATCCGAGAAATCGTGATAAAGGTTCCAGACATCCACAGCAATACCCAGCCGCTCATAGCGCGGGGCTTCCGTGACCTCAAGATTGGTGGCAAATGCGCCGCCGTCCAGAAGTTCCTCAATACGCTCCGCCGCATCTGCCCAGCCTATCACTTGGGCAGAACGAAGATAGCGAGAGGTATCTCCGGTTGCAATATGGATACCATCGTCCCCGTACCATGCGGAAAACCTGCCGTTATCCGTAATCAGGCCGTTGCCGCCGTAGTAAAGAGCTTTCAGAAATGCCGCGCGATCCTCTAAAGGTTTTTGCTTGGAGAATTCCGCAGCAATTTTCATCCGCGCTGCATCCGCATTACCGCCCGCGCGCAGGATGTGGTCAATATCATCCTGAGAAATGAACATAGAAAAAGCGGAGGGTGTTACACTCTCCGCTTCTGCGATGGATTGAATTTGTTCTGCCTCTGAGGGGAAGAAGGACATCTGTGCCCCAGCAGGAGCATTGAACATATTTAGCTGAACACCAGTTCCGTGAGGATCGTTTCCTCGGCCTGCGCTTTCAGCGTGTTCATCAGCCCTACCCACTTCATCGGGTCGCTGGCTTTCAGCGCTTCCGTCACGCCCGCTGACTTCATCAGCTCCGGCATCATCTGTTCCAGTCGGTTGTTCGCTGCCTCGTCGATCTCCCGCAGATGGGGGTACAGCCTCTCGGACAGCAGCAGGCTGTTCCACAGCACCGGACGATGCTCCTTCAGGTAATCCTTCCGCATCCTGCCGTACTTGCCCAGCGGGGCTTGCGGCTGCTCGGTCAGGCTCAGATCGGGAATCAGATAATCCCCGCTGCGGGTGTAGGTCAGTTCGCTCATGGCTTTCGCTCCTTTCCGCGAGTTTCTCGCGCTCGTAATTCTTGATGGTGATTTCGATCTGCCGCAGCACCAGCTCGCTGGACTGGCTGATGGCCGTTCCAAGAGCGGCGACGGTCTGCGGGGTGTTGAAATCAAAGACGTTCAGAAAATCCTCATGCTCGAAGTAATCTCCCGGCTGCATCCCGCAGCGGGACAGCAGCGTATAGGTGGTGCTGACAACGGCGGCGTTCCGAAAAGCGGCTCCGATGTTGAACTCATCATAGTCCTCCAAAAAGGAACCGTCAACGATGCCGACAATATCGCGCCGATTGTCGTGCCAGTATTCATCTACAAGCTGCGCCGCCACACGCTCCAACTGATCAGCAAGTCCGTTTTCACCGGAAACATCGAAGCGCTGTTCCAGCGCCGCAGATACCACCTCACGATGCTCCTGCCGGTATTCCCAAAGATAAGGGCGGCGAGAGTTCTCGCCGCCGCTGGTGTCGGAAACATCAAATACATATCGGAGTTTGGGTTGGTCGCTGCTGGTATCCACAAGGGCGATGCCCTTGCTGCCTCGCCGCACATAGCGGCGCATCTGCTTATTCCAAAGGTCGTATTCCGCGCAGGCCGTGGCTTCCGGGCGCTGGGCGAAAATCATGAGCTGTTCATTGTAGGGGTACTTATACAGCCTTGCGGCGGTGGTCAGAAATGCCGTCCACTTCTGGTAGCTTCCCGTGATCTGCTCCGCCGTGCGGTCTGCCATCTGCGCATAGAGCTGTACTTTACTCGGCATCCATATCCTCCTTTTCAAAATCGGGGAACAGGTCGAGCGCGTCATATTCCGCGTCGCTCATCCTGCGCAGCTTTGCGATGGCGCTGTCCGTCAGCTCCCGCAGCTCCGTTTCATCCGCAGCGAGGTAGCCGCGCATTTCCTCCAGCGCCGCGATCAAGCCCGTGCGGGTGCCGGTGTTGTAGAGGCTCATAAGCTGGCGTTCTTCAAAGGTGATGTTCATATCAAAGCTCCTTTTCCGCGCTCTTTTTGGGCGCTGTTTTGTGTGGACGTTCTTGGGCCGGTTGGCTTTTGAGCTGCTCCAGCACAGATTTCTTCTTTTCCCGGTGTGCCGCCTCTGCCAAATCCATCAAGGAGATGGACATACCGGCCTTGACCTGTGCTTCAAGGTCGGCGACGGTGGGCTGTTTGGGGCCGTTGTTGATAATGCCGTCGATCATGCCGTAGTCATCTTCCATCGACATCTCGGCGGCTTTCAGATAATTCTCCGGTTTCTGAAAGGCGGGCAGCTCCTGAAATCCCGTGCTGTCACAGTAGTGATAGGATACCTTGCCGTCCTGTTTCAGCGCAACGATGTCGCTGACGGAGAGGCTGTGTCCCACAAAATCGCCGGGGCGCTCGTCGTTGAAAATGTAGTAGAAGTTTTCAAGGATTCTGCCGGTATCATCGTCCGGGTACACCTCACGGGTATAGACGGCTTCATAGTTGGCCGGGTCAGGCGGCGCGGCCAGACTGCCGAGGTTGGCAAAACGCAGCTCCACCGGCGCATCCCGGCGCAGTTGGTAGATCGCCATAGAATCGGTGGGACTGTTCAAAAAACGCTGCTCCACATCGCGGGGAGGAATATGGCCTTTGACCGCATCCCAATCCGGTCTTGTGACGCCGAACATTCCGTCGTGCTTGATGATGTCCTCGGCTTCAAAGACCATTTCCTCGGCGTTGTCGGGATAGAGCATATAAACCGTGATGTCATGCTCCAGCAGCTCCACCGCCCGATCCTTGGAAAGTGGGAGCATATCGCTATCCAGATACCCATAACTGCGCATATCGTCCACCGTCAGCGTGGGGTCAGGCATCGGGACGGCCTGTTCCAGCTCCGGGAGCATATTATCTGCCGCATCGGTGGGAACAGCGACTGCGCCGGTGATCTGTTCGCTGTCCAAGGGCGGCGTAATCTGCGCCTCCTGCAAGTCCTCCAGAATTTCCATATCTGCAAATGTCACCTTGGTTGGTGTCATGCCCTGAATGGCAAATACCTCCGTTCGGACAGCCCCGGCAACAGATGCAACCGGCGAATCTTCAATGGCGCTGCTGTCAATAACACCGCCATCCAGCAGCTTTTTGCTTTCCTTGTCGTAGAGCGAATAGTCCCAACCGCCGTCTGTATGCTGCACATGGAGATATACCGAGCCATCCACAAGATAAAGCGCTTCGTCTGTTTGTGTGGCGCTCACTTCTTCACGATTGATGCCGCGCTCCTTGCAAATCTCCGCAAAGTGCCGGTCAATGTCCGTAATCAGCTCGGAGGCAGTCTTGTTGATGGTTTCCAGACTGGCGCGAAGCTCTTTCAACTCCTTGCCCTTTGACCATGTGGCGATATAGCCGAAGCTGTTTTCGCCCGTTTCAATGCCGTAATACTGGCAGACCGCATAGGAGATGCTTTCGGCCTCGACCTCCTCGGTGTTGCGGCTCTTTTCACCGGGGACAAGGATCGTCTCACCATCGTCCGCAAGCTCCGTCATGTGTTCGTAGTCGTGGAGCTTGGCGTGGGCAATCTCATGGACGGCGGCGCATACCGTCTGCACCTCACTCATACCGGCGCGGATGGTGATGCTCTGCGCCTTAATGCTGAAAAAGCCGTCCGTATCCCGCGCAACGGGCTTTATCTCCATCGGAACGGGAGAAGCGCGGCGCAGCGCCTCCATGAAAACCTCATACTGCTGCACATTGCCGCTCAGATCGGCGGCAAGCTGGGGCAAGGGCTTTCCCGCAGTCTGCGACACGTCAAAGACGGATACCACCTTGAACATAGGGATACGGATTTCCTTTTCCTCAATGATGGCCTTGCCGTCTGCGTCCAGCACCGGCGCATTGGTTTTGGGGTCGGTCTTGATTTCCTCGACCTTTTTCTTATAGGGAGTAGGAGCGATGATGCGGATACCTTTTTCGCCTTTCAGGACGTTCCTGCCGAACTGATCGCGCCACTTGTTGAAGCCCGCCACATGGGTTGCGTCGGGGCGCTGCATATAGATGAGCATGGTATTATTGACCGAGTAGCGGTGAAAGCGGCTCATGGTGGCAAGGTACTTCCGGTACTTATCGCTCTCGAACAGCTCCTTGATGCCATTTTCGATGCTGTCAACGATCTCCCGCATCCGGTCTTTGTTGGTTTGTTTTTCAGCCATGATGATCTCCTTTCAGAAAAAATAGCGCCCCTGCGCAGAAGAAAACACATCCTGCACAGGGGCAATTCTCCGCAGATAGAGGCCGTTTTTGCGCTTGCGGATAGAATGACGCAGCCACTTGCAATCCGGCATGGAAAAAGCCTTGCGGCACGGGGCTTTCCCAGTCTCTATTTGCGGAGGTTCCAGTATTGTTTACGCTTCCGTTTGGCGTCCTGCTTTCGACGCTCCTGCTTGGCGCAGGCGGGGCAATATTTGGTGCGATTGGAGGAAGAATAGACCGGCTTACCGCAGACGGCGCAGCGCTTTCCCGGCCTTTCCCGCATCACGTCGGCCAGCAGCTCATGGTCGGCGGGAAGTACCGCGTTTCGGAACCAGTTGCACAGCAGCGAGTAGGAAATACCCTGTACGCAGACGCAAGGCTCTCCATCATCCAGCGCGAGGCAGTTGCCGTGATCGTAATTACAGCAGAGCTTCCGAATGAGCTTCTTGGCGCGGCGGAGCTGCTTGTGATCCATACGCGGCGCATCAGCCATTGTCGAACACCATCTTATAGCCCGTGCGCTGTCCATCGTCCTCCAGAAGAACGCTGGCATCATAGGTTTTCCCGGTTTTTTCCGAGTAGCAGCCTTTCAGCGGGGCGCGGCCATTTTTCAAAAGCGCAGCGGCAAGAGATTTCGTCAGCGCCTTTTTCTTGGCGGTGAAAAAGCGGCTGTTTTTCCAGAGAACAAAGGAACAGGTGCGGTTCTCACAGAAAAAACCCTTCGGAGATCCCGTCACCTCGGCTCCGCAGCGGGGACACCTGCCGACTACCTCACGCCCGGAGGGGAACAGGACTTCCGCACCGGGGATGGGCTTGTAGGTCTGCACCAGCTCATGTAGCATGGCGGCGATCCCATCCATGAAGCTGTCCGGGGCGATTTCGCCGCGCTCGATCTCTTTCAGGCGGTGTTCCCATTCAGCGGTGAGCTGCGGAGACTGGAGCTGTTCGGGCAGAACGGTGATAAGCGCCGTGCCGGTGGAGGTGGGCAGCAGATTTGTGATCTTCTTGGACTTCCTGCGCTCCACAAAACCGGAGGACACCAGCTTTTCAATGATACCGGAGCGGGTCGCCGGGGTTCCGATGCCCTTGCGTTCGGCATCATCTGGCATATCCTCCTTGCCCGCGTTTTCCATCGCGGCCAGCAGCGTATCCTCGGTGAAATGCTTGGGCGGCGTGGTTTTTCCGGTCTTGACCGACGCGGCAGATACGGAAAGCGTCTGTTGCTCCGTCACCACCGGCAGCGCGGGCGCTGCCTCTGCCTGCTCCTGCTCATAGCGCTTCCAGCCGGGTGCAAGGACGGTTTTGCCCTTGGCGGTGAAGCTCTGACCGGCACATTCCACCGTAATGACCGTTTCTGCGTAGCGATGTGGTTCATCCACCGCACGAAGCAAGCCCCTTGCCGCCAGCTTCAGCACCTCGCGTTCGCCCAGCGGCAGAGAGGCTATATCTACCTTTTCCGCGCTGATGGTGGGAACAATGGCGTGGTGATCGGTGACTTTTTTACTGCTGCATACCTGCTTGGCGCAGATGGTCGGCGGCTTCTCCATGCCGCAGACAGCGGCAGCGGCGGCGACAAGGCCGGGGACGCTGCCCTCCATATCGTCGGTCAGGAAGCGGCTGTCGGTGCGCGGGTAGGTACAGAGCTTCTTTTCATAGAGCGCTTGGAGATAGTCGAGGGTCTGCTGAGAGGTGTAGCCGAGAACGCGGTTGGCGTCGCGCTGGAGGGAGGTCAAATCGTAGAGCGCGGGCGCTTTCTCAGACTTTTCCTTGCGCTCCACGCTTTTGACGGTTACTGCCTTGCCCTTGCAGGCGTTGGCGATGGCGTCGGCATCCTTTCTGTCCTTCATTCGGCCTGTCGTGGCGGGAAAGCCGCAATCGAGCTGGACGGTGTAGAACGGCTCTGCCACAAATGCGGAGATCTCCGCCTCGCGCTGTACCAGCAGCGCCAGCGTGGGCGACATGACGCGCCCGATGTTCAATGTGCGGCCATACGTCAGGGAGAAATACCGCGTGGCGTTGATACCAACCAGCCAATCAGCCTTGGCGCGGCACAGGGCAGATTGATGCAGGCCGTCATAGTCGCGCCCAGACCTAAGCTGCTGGAAGCCGCTGCGGATGGCATCATCCTCCATTGAAGAAATCCAAAGCCGCAGAATCGGCTTGGAGCATCCCGCAAGGCAGTAAACCGTGCGGAAGATCAGCTCACCCTCGCGCCCAGCGTCGCAGGCGTTGACCACCTCTGCCACATCCTCCCGGCGCATCAGCTCCCGCAGAATGTCAAACTGCTTCTGCTTTTCAGAGCGGACGATGAAGCGGAACGAGGTAGGAATGATGGGCAGCGCCGCCAGCGTCCATTTGGCATCATCGGCATTGTAAACGGCGGCGTCGGCCAGCTCTGCCAGATGCCCGAAGCACCACGACACGATGTACCCGCCGCCCTCCAGATACCCGTCATACCGTGATTTTGCACCCAGCACGGCGGCGATGCTCTGCGCCACGGATGGCTTTTCGGCAATCACAAGGCGCATGGTGCAGCCTCCATTCTCTTTACGTCACGGTAGCAGGGGCGAACGCAGCTCTGCCCGAAGCGCTTACAGCCATAGCAGAAGTGTTCCTTGGCAGCGGCGGGAGGGCTGTCCTCCCGCGCTGCTTTCGGCTTCTGCATCATCAGGCGTTCCAGCGGATTGTTGGTGAAATATCTCATGCGTCTGTATCCTCCGTAGTATCCTGTTCCGGTTCGTCCTCATACGGCTCAAACTCGTCTTCGTCCTCGCCGTAGTCATAATCGTCCAGATCGGCGCTGCCCTTGGTCTGCGGCTTGGCCTTTTTCTGCTTGAAGATGTAGAACGCGGCACCGCCGCCCAGCGCGACGATCAGCAGAACGACAAGGATGCCGCCCACGCCGCTCTTTTTCTCCGGTTCCTCGGCGGCGGGTTCTGTCGGCTCAGCGGGGACTTCGGGCTTTGCCTCCTTGCCCACGCACTCGGTCATGTTGACCGCGCAGACGGGGCAGGATGTATTGACCGTACCGGCCACGCATTTGGTGGTGCAGGAGCAAGTGGCGGGCGTTTCTTCCTCGCCGGTCAGCACCATCAGGTCAGCCTCATCCACCTGATTTAAGAAGTGGACGGTTTCTTCGCCCTCATCGTCACGGTCAATAATCATGTAAAACACATTGCCGTTCTTGCTTTCCAGCGTAATGAACTGTTTTCCTGCCTTGGTGCTGGAGCCAATATCGTCGATCAGCGTCAGATTGCCGTCCGGTGTCAGCGCGTCGCTGCCGCCCGTCATGCTGCCGACAAGGAGCTGCCAGAGGTCGGCCAGCTCTTTTTCATCAAACGGAAGCGTAATGCCGCCGATACTCACGGTACTGTCGGCGGCGTCGGTGACGGTCAGATAGCTGCCGTACACATAGCCCACACGGGCGGGCAGCAGGATTTTTACCCAATCGCCGTCCCTGCCAATCACATCGACCACCGTGCCGTTGGGGAGCTGCGTAAACGCGGTGTTGTCCAGTCCCGCGCCGGTGCGGACGTTCAGGTTGCCGCCGTTGGTCGTGACCGTGCCGATCTGTTTTGTTTCCTGTGTGTCTGCGGCGCTGCTTTCGGCGGTGGGCAGCGCATCATCAGGATAATCACCGCCGCTGGCAAAGGCGGAAACGGGGAGAATCCCGATGCACAGGAGCATCAGCAGCAGGCTGATAAAAATGCGCGGTGTGTTTTTAGTCATGGTTCAACGCCTCCTTTTCCGAAGTGGCCGGTGCAGGCGCGGCCTGCATACGGCGGAACAGCTCGGCAAACTGCTCCATCGTCATGCCGTTCTCACGCACCATGCCGATGATGTCGGTGTCCTCCAGCTCACGAATCTGCTTTTCCAGCTCGCGGTTGCGTCCTTTCAGATCAGAAATTTTGCCTTTGTTCTTCTCCAGCTCTCCACGGAGCTTCATAATTTTCGGGTTCATATCGTTCACTCTCCTTTACGGCAAGCGCCCATAGCGGTAGAAATGGGACTGCCAATAGCTTGAATTTAAGTTCGCATAAGAGATCGGGTCGCCACAGTGGATCATCATATTGTTGCCAACATAGATACCCACATGGCTGACACCTGGGGTATCATACGTTCCGGTGAAAAACACCAGATCGCCCGGCTTGACGTTGGCAGAGGATACGGGCGTACAGATATTGCAAAGCCCCTGCGCGCCCAGTCTGCCCACATCCCAACCGGAATGATTGATGACCCAACTGACGAAGCCCGAACAGTCAAACGAGGTGGAGGGGCTGCTGCCGCCCCAAACGTAGGGGTAGCCGAGATACTTTTCCGCTTCCTTGATGATAGCGGCGAATACCTCATCGTCCAGCGCCTCCGGGGGAATGTCGTAGTCGGTATAGCTGCCCTCCACATACTTGCCGATGTAGCCTGAACCGGGGAACAGGTCGGGACGGTTGCCGAGGGTGGCCATATAGGTGGCGTACATTCCGAGCTGTTCTTCGCTCATAATGTAGACGGGAACATGGGAGAGATTGAAGTTTTCCAGCGTGACCGTGCAGATGTAGTAGTCATACGGCACCTGATAGGTGTCCGTATGGGTGTTGCCGTCCGCGTCCGTCCATGTGTCGGTTTCTGTGCGGTAGCGGGTTTCCACCACCACATCCTCGGTCAAAATGTACTGGCGGTCAAAGAGCATCTGGAGCGTACCCTGCACCTCATCCAGCGTCCATTCCCCTTGATGCAGCGCCGTAATCATGGAAATGAGTACATAGGGGTCATGCTCGATGGTGTCTAGATCAAAGTGGTACTCATCGTAGTCATGGGTGCTTTCGTAGGTGTCGAGGTAGCGCTGAAGCTCTGCCTCCATTTCGCAATACTGCGCTTCCGCACCCAGCATATCGGTGTCCTGCGACGGATAGGTACTGGCCGCGATCCCGGAGCCGACGCCATCCATTATCACCGAGCAGGAGGACAGGCCGTTGAGCAGAAATGCCAGCATCAGCAGAATCGCGGCGGCAATGGCAAAGCCGCGCCGGTGTTCCCACACATATTTGCCCGCTTTCTCAGCCTTTTCAGCGGCTTTTTTCGCGGCCTTGGCGGTATTCTCTGCCGCCTTTGCCGTAGTCTGCGCCGCCTGATTGTGCTTGGCAGCGGCATACTGCTTTTTGATGGCCTGCTTCTGCTGCCACTTGGAAACGGGATTGCTGGTGGGGCTGTCGATCTCTGCTTTCTTCTGGAGCGCGTCAAGATTGGCTCGTTCCAGCTTTTTCTCTGCACGGATGGCAGCACGATAAGGCTTGAGCTGATGGGCGCGGTGGGCAGACTGCACCAGCCGCCCGCCGCTCTCCACGGCTTGCTCTACCTTGTGCGCGGCCTCTACGCCTACATTGTCATCCTCGCTCTGCCGCACCTCCCGGTGAACCTGAGAGAGAACAAAGTTGGCGGGGGCATCCTGCACGGCATGGGTCAGCTTTGAGGGCGGCTTTTTCTTATCCACTTCCTCAAAACGGAGCTGCGTTTTGACCTTGCCGGTGGCCGGATCAAAGCCGCGTTCCTTTTTGACCACGGTTTTCTTGGGGATTTTCGCCTGCGCCTTATCCGCCTTGGCCTCCGCTTTTTTCACCCGCTTGATGGGCTTTTCCAGCTTCGGCTCGGCAAGATCGGCGTCGGAAAACTGCAAACGCGGTTCTCTTTTCATGCCGACGCCACCTCTTGCGGTTTGGTGGTCATGACGCGGTACAGCTCGGTGTCCTTCGGGAAGTGGTCAATGAAGGGCAGGATCGTGTTGCCGTAGAACAGCAGCCCCTCGCCCTCGCCGGAGTGGGTCACATAAGAAAGCTGATGCGGCGAAATGTTGAGCTGCTTTGCGAGAATCTGCCGGTCGCCAGCGGCCTGATTGAGCATATAGATGAAATCGCTGTTCTCAAAAATGTTCTCAACCTCGCGGCTGGATAACAGGTCGTAGGGTAGGGTAAAGGCGCCTTGCCGCCGTTGGCGGTAGGTTTCCTACACCCTCC
>ERZ773216.2090-NODE-2090-length-21071-cov-4.427531_pt1 | contig 21071 bp, 17 predicted proteins | sample MGYA00511259_ERZ773216 | MGnify/ENA primary metagenome ERZ773216 (study PRJEB29015, sample SAMEA2737764) | human gut metagenome | biome: human gut; feature: human-associated habitat; material: faeces | place: China | collected 2012 ... | reverse complement strand
CCGCGCTTCGCCGCCTCCAGCACGACAGGAACCCCTTCCTGTCCGCCGATATGTCCGGTCCCAACGACCAGATCATACTTTGCAGCGATATCGAGGACATCGTAAACCGCCGGAAGAAGTTTTCCATTCTCTCCCATCACAGACAGATACGGGCTCAGATCCGCGGACGGATCATTCCGGAAATGAAACTTCCGGTAAGCCAACGAGTCCATCGTCGGGAACCAGACGTATTTTCCACCTGCCTGCGCCATGCGCTCCACGGCATCCGGATTGATCCCGCCTGCCTGACGGTTCAGGACAAGACCACCGTAAATTTTAAGGTCCGGGTATAACGCAGAAAGAATGGCAGCACGACCGGTCGTGTCAGCGAAGTGGCATTTCACCACTCCGCCTTTCATTCCGGCTGTCTTCCATTCTTCTGCTATTTCAAGATCTGTTGACTTTCTCGGGCTTACATCCGGAGAAGTATGAATGTGCATATCATATGCACCTTTCAGGATATCTTCCATAGCATAAAACTCCTTCTTTCTGCCGGACACGGATCACGCATCCGGCAGTACATGGTTTCCGGTTCCTAATGATACGGAAGGAATACCGGGATCAGAGCAACAACAACAATATACGTAAGAATGACCATCGGGATACCGATCTTTACAAAGTCGAGGAATTTGTACTTTGTCCAGCCGACCGTCATCATGTTCTGCGGCGCTGCAAACGGAGTTGCGTAGGAAGCTGCACCTGCAAGAGTGATGATCATTGCGATCGGATACGGGCTTACTCCGATCTTCTCTGCGATGGAGAGACCAATCGGCATAAAGATCAGGATCGTCGGGATGTTGGACATTACCTGTGTCAGGATCGATGCAGCGATAAAGATCACGGTGCTGATCATAAACGGGCTCGGGTTATCACCGAGGATGTTGATGATGATGTTCGCTACCGCATCACCGGCACCGCAGTTCTTTACACCTGCGGAGATCGCGCTGAGCGCGCCGACCAGGATCAGGCAGTTCCAGTCGATCGCCTTGATCGCGTCTTTGACTGTCATGCAGCCGCTTCCGACAATGATCAGAGCGCCTACGACTGCTGCGATGTGCATCGGGAAAGTCTTGGATCCGGATGCAATCACCACGAGAACGGCGATCATCGTGATCACGCAGATTGCTGCGTTTTTCTTATTGAATTCTTTCTTTTCCGCCTGTGCGAACTCCGGCACATATCCGGTATCCGGGATCATCTTCATTCCGATAAATGTGTAATATAACACACCAAGAATACAGATTCCGATACCAAACGGTGTGATCGCAAAAAATCCAAACGGCTCATAGCCGAGTTCCTGCATAACGCCTGCTGCGGATGCATTGGAACCGACACCGACAAGCGTCACAAAGCCGCCGAACTGTGCACCAAACAGAAGTCCGAGAAGTGCTTTGGACGGTCCGATCCCCGCGGAAATGCACATTGCAGTCACGAGCGGAGCCATGGCAACCATGACACCGATGTTGCTGCAAACTGCACTTAACAGGCAGGAAACGATCAATGTTACAAGGATAATGTTTCTTTCACTTTTTCCAGTGATCTTCACCATCTTTTCACCGATGATATCTGTCACACCAGTGTGGAACAAGGATGCGCCGACAACCATCATGGCTGCCAGAAGAACGATCGTTGTACTGTTGTAACCGCTGAAGATCGTATTGACTTCAATAATTCCGGTATACGCGTACAGAATTGATGCGCCGATCGCAGTTACCACGATTGGGATCGGCTCCCAGATAAAGAGTGCGATCGTAGCTGCAAGGATCAGCAATGCGATAACCATAGAGTTCATGGATGTACCCCCTTATATTGTTTTGATGAGTCATAAGTTTAGAAATCCTCTTTTGAGCAAGACTGCAGTGGATTTCCGACCTTTTGACTCTGGTATCATGACATATAGTTTTTTTGTTTAATCTGTACAGAACCGGTTTTAAAAACTACTGTTTTTATGTACAAAATCATTCTATCATGGCATACCATAAAAATAAAACAATATAATATTCTGTTTTTGACAAAGATTTGTTGTCAGCGTACCCGGGAATATACAAAAAAGGACCAGCGAGCTTTCTGATCTGAGGGGAAAGTTCACTGGTCTTTTTGTGGTTGGTCTGTATGCCCTGAGTGGGGCGAGCTTCTACGTGAAAAATGGCTTTATTCTGTTTTGTTGGACTGCGTTGTGTTGATGCCCTGAAAGGGGCGACCTTCATTTCTACCATTTATCAGCGGATATTAGAAGTTATTAACAGCGGTGTGTCAATGCCCTGAAAGGGGCGACCTTCATTTCTACACTTGCCTCTGGGAACCCGCATAAATAAAGGCTTTGCGGACCCGTTTTTGCAAGTATTTTCCAGAATATTCTGAAAAAGGCTTTTTTGAAGGTGATTTTTGGCATGTTCACAGTTTGTTCATATTTGTCGCAGAAGCAAAGGTAATTTCTCGCTTTCAGCTGCCCCCATTATAACAGACTTTTTCAGGTTCCACAAGCAGATTATTTCCCATTATTGTGACCATTATTTGCGATCCCACCATCCCCCAGCGGTGAGCTTCCGGACAGGAGTGCATGATCCGGGGATCTGGCTTCCTCTTAGCTCGCGGGTGACTGCGTTGGAGAACAGCGGACACTTGTTTGAGCGAAGCGAGTTGTGTCCCCTGTTCTCCGCCCCTAGCAGTTGCATGCAGGCTTAGAGGAACCATCCCCGCATCCCGGGCGTCCCGGCCCGGAAGCTCACCGCGTACTCCCGCCAAAACTTTCTATCTCATCAAAATCCCGGTCCAACCTCCTGCTCCGTCGTCCCTTCCGTCTCCGGCGCAAACCCCGGTCCGACACTCTCCTGATCACCGCCCGCCGCAGGCGTTGTCGGCGCTTCCGTAGTCGGTGCCGCTGTTGTAGGAGCCGCCGTTGTCTCCGGTGCCGCTGTAGTCGGCGCTGCTGTCGTCTCCGGTGCTGCCGTCGTCGCAGCAGCCGTAGTCGCCGTCGTCTCATCCTTCTTCGTTCCACTCGTCGAAGCACTCTCCGTACCGTCTAAATGGTAGCACAGGACCGGATCGCCCGCCGAAATATTCTCGTAGATCGTCTTTGCGACCGCCGGCGGCAGATTGACACATCCATGAGAACCGTTCGTCTTGTAGATCGTCCCACCGAACGTCTTTCTCCAGTTCGCGTCATGAAGACCGATCCCTCCGTTAAACGGCATCCAGTAAGATACCGGCGTCGCATATCCCTGTCCCTTTAAAGTCGCATTCCGCTGCTTATAAGTGATCGAATATGCTCCTGCAGGAGTACTCCAGCCCTTCGCCGCATTTCCCGATACGAAATCCGACTGGGCTACCAGCTTTCCCTTTACGTAGAAATAAAGATGCTGTGCCGTAAGGTTGATCTCCACATATGTATTCCCGTAATCATTCCCCGTCCGGCTCGCGCCCTTCTGGGAATACTCCGGCTCCCTCGAGGTCTGTTCCCCGTTTTTGATCAGGCTCACAAGCGTCGCTGCCTCCTTCGCCTGATTGATCTTATAACCGTAGCTTCCGCCGGTGATGGAAACCGTCTTCCCGTAGGATGTCTTCAGACTCTTTGCTTTATACGCAGTATCATAAGAGGCAGCCAGCTTCTTGACATACTCAGTCGCCTTTCCCTCATTGATTCCGACACTCGTTCCGTTCACAGTCAGCCAGTTGCGGATCTCATCTCCGCTCAAAGTCTCAGACTTGTCACCGAATTGATAAGTGATCCTTGCCCCGACATACTTGTTCATCGTCTCACAAGCAGTCTTTAACGCCTCGTCCTCGGAAGTGATGGACGGAGACACATAACATCCCTGTTCCTCCAGATCCACGCTCTCCTCCAGAGACATGACCGCAGCGGCTACCGCCTCTTTCACCTTGTCCTCCAGAAGCTCCGTTCCCTCATCTTCTTTGATGATCGTGTAGCCCCCGGACGTATAATCAGAGATCTTCGCGTCCTGCGGTTCTCTCATATTTTCCTTATCCATGCAGGAGAGACTGTCCACCGCTTCGCCCAGCATCTCATCATTGTATCGGATCAGCGCGTCCGTATTCACCTCATTCACGGATTTTCCGAAGCGGTATTTTCCCCACTCCATCGGTTTCTGGGCCGCGATCGCCTTCGCCAGGGTATCGTCAAACTCCGCGTAGAGTCCCACTTCTTCCCCGGTGATCGACTCGGAGAGATCCTCACGCCCGTTGATCGTGAGTTTGTAGCCCTTTAACTGCTCCATGATCGCGTCTTCCACTTCCGCCGCCGTCTTTTCTGTCACATCCATCCCGTCAACGATGGTTCCCGGCAGAAAACATGTCTTGTATTTTAAAGATTCATGCCAGTAAAGTCCGCCGCCAACGGCTCCGACGAGGATGACCACGCCGCCGCACACGGCAGCGATCTTCACTGCAAGATCCTTATTCATTCCAGGTCCGCGGTCTCTTCCCCGTTTTCTTCTTTTCTGGGCTTTGAATTCCGCATATGTCATCGTCGGCTTCTGCCCGGACGTTCCTTTTTCCTCGCCATCCGGCTTATTTTCTAACTCCAATTTTCCTTCTCCACTTTTCCAATCATTCTGCCGCCTTTTTTCTTTCAAGATCCAGGCGCATCCTTTTCTGACTCTGTTTTATCTGTATTCAGCCAAGATGGCTTTTCTGAAAAGAGTGATAGCGTTCCCTGCACTCCCTGATATCATGATCCAGCTGCGCTTTCAGCGCGTCGATCGATGCAAACTTCATCTCCGGTCTCACAAAATCGAGAAGTTCCACTTTCATCTCTTTTCCGTAGAGATCCCCCGAAAAATCATAGAGATATGTCTCCACACCGATCGGATTATCCCCGGAGATCGTCGGTTTCGCTCCTACATTCGTAAGGCCTCCGTAGACCTTTCCGTCCACAGTCACCCGCGTCACATAGACGCCGAACTTCGGAAGATGCTTCACAGCCGGCGGGATCAGATTCGCCGTCGGATACAGCTTTGTATGCCCGATCGCATTTCCATGCTCCACTTTTCCAGTGACAAAATAACAATATCCCAGCAGGTCATTCGCCTTCCGGATATTTCCATCCGCCAGCATTTCCCGGATATAGGTGCTGCTGATGATCTTTCCTTCCTCATCACGCTCTTTATCCACGATAAAATAGCGATAACCATACTTTCCGGAAAGCCGCTCCAGCATCGCACAGTCCCCGGCCGCTTTGTATCCGAAATGGCAGTCCGGTCCGGAGACAATGACTCCGGCGTTCATCCGCCCGACAAGAATATCGGAGATAAATTGTTCCGGTGCCATATGGCAGACTTCCTCGTCAAACGGGTACTCCACGATATAATCCACACCGACCTGCTCCAGGAGCATCTCGCGCTCCGGGTTCGTCATGATCATGGTCTGCATTTTTCCCTTCACGAGCGTCCACGGAGGCGTCGCGAACGTGAACACGGCGATCTTAAATCCCTGTTCCTTCCATTTCAGCATCTCGTGCATCAGCTTCTGGTGACCTCTGTGAAGTCCGTCAAACTTTCCGATGCTGACAACTGTCTTCTCTTTGATCTGAAACTCTCTGGTTTCTGCGATGTACTGCATGTCAATTTCCTCCCAGAAAGATTTTCTCCGGATAGTACATCCGTTTTTCCGCGTCATACCGAAATACGCCGATAAACGTTCCATCCGAATGGTAAACGCGGAACATGTCCCCGTCTGTTACATTCTTCACCGCGCGGCTGCGGAACGGATTTCCGTTCTTTAAGAGCTTATCCAGCTCCTCCGTCTCCGATCGGATCTCCGGAAGATCTTTAAAGACTTCCTCCACCGGAAGTACCACCTCACCGAGGCGCCCTTCCTCCTTCAGCTTCTGAAGATCATCCAGTTTCAGGCTGTCTTTGATCTCAAATCTCCCCACTTTCGTGCGGAGCAGTTCCTTCATGCATCCGCCGACGGAAAGCTTCGCGCCGATATCATGGCACAGGGTCCGGATATACGTTCCCTTTGAGCAGGACACGGTCATCGTGACCTCCGGGAGATCCATCGTCTCGATCTGAATATCAAAGATCTTTACCGGGCGCGCCTTCCGCTCCACGGTCTTTCCCTCTCTTGCAAGTTCATATAATTTCTTTCCATCGACTTTTAACGCCGAATACATCGGAGGAACCTGGTCATAATCCCCGATAAAGGAGAGGACTGCCTCACGGACCTGACTTTCTGTAAGTCCTGACGTGTCCTTTGTCCCGATCACTGTCCCCGTTGTATCCTCCGTGTCCGTCTCCGTTCCCAGAAGAAGAACAGCCCGGTATGTCTTATCATGATCGGTCAGCATATCGCAGAGTTTTGTTCCTTTTCCGGCACACACCGGAAGAACGCCTTCCGCCGCCGGGTCAAGAGTCCCTGTATGACCGATCTTTCTCTGTCCGAGGATCCCTCTCATTTTCGCCACGACATCGTGGGAGGTGAATCCTTTTTCTTTATATACGTTAATAATTCCGTCGTACATTCTTTCCTCCGCTCTTATGGACACATGGTCCTGGAATTTTCATTCCAGAAAATTTTCACCCGTGAAAAGCAGCATTTTCATCCCACTGCTCTTTGATCTTTCCGCTGATCTTCTCTGCGATCTCCTCCGGCTTTCCTGTCATCGTGCAGCCTGCAGCCTTTGCATGACCGCCGCCGCCGAAGCCCTGGGCAATCCTGCTCACATCAACCTCCGAGTTCGTCCTGAGGCTCACCTTATATTCGTCCGGATTTCCCGTCTCATAGAGCAGGAATACGACCTCTGCGCCCTCAATGACTCGCAGCTGGTCCACGATCCCGTCCGTCGCCTTGACCGTGCATCCGTATTCCTTTAACTCATCCGTTGTCACCACAGTATAGATGCAGCGGTCGTCGAGGATCCTGACACTGTCGAGGAGCGCACGTCCGTGAAGTTTTGCCTGACCGTATGTCTTTGCGAAAAAGCTCTCATCGATGATCTTCGGGAAATCGATCCCTTTCTCCATCAGGAACCCCGCGATATCCATGGTCTTCCTGGAGGTGTTGGAATACTTGAAGATGCCTGTGTCATGGGCAATCCCTGTATACAGGCACTCTGCGACCGCTTTGCTGATCTTGTCCTGATCGAGGAGACCAAACAGCACTTCGCTCGCGGAGCTCGCCCCGCTTTCGATCACATTGACCCTGCAGAGACCTTTGTTTGTGATATGATGGTCGATACAGAACGTGTCCTTTGACGTCTCCCGGTAAGGTGCGAACGCACCGAGGCGCGGAACATCGCTGGCATCCGATGTGATGCAAAGATCGAATGTTTTTGTTCCGTCATATTCTGTGTGTACATCATTATAACCGGAAAGATAGGAAAATTTCACTCCCATTTTCTCCAGATAGACCGAAACCTCAAGTCCCTCATAATTTTCCTTCAGATAATTATAAAGTCCCAGGCAGGATCCGATACAGTCCCCATCCGGATTTACATGTCCTAAGATCACGATGCTCTTCTTTCCCTCCAGCATCTCATCAAGAATTCCCAAAGCTTTCGCCTCCTCGTAATCAGAAAAATCCGGCAGAATCCGCGCCGCGCGCGTCTGACCGGATTCCTCCATATGATCCTCCGCGGCTGCTTCATTTCCGCAGCCGCGGTGCGTCTTCTGTTCCGATCGTTCCGGCTCCCGGATACTCCTCCGGACCGCTCCGATCATTCCCCAGATTTTCTACTGGTTGTCGTTTTCTTCCTTATCATCCTCATCCGGCAGATCCTTTGTCACCTCATCGATGAGTTTTGACATGCGGACGCCGTACTCGATGGACTGATCCAGCACGAAGAAGATCTCCGGAGTATTCCGGAGGTTGATCTTCTTCGCGAGCTGGGTCCTGATAAAGCCCTCCGCGCTCTTTAAGCCGCGGATCGTATCTTTTGCCTGCTCCTCATCCGCAAGAACGCTGATATACGCCTTGCAGATCTTGAGGTCCGGTGTGACCGAGACCTGGACCACGCTTGTCATCGGATGAATGCGCGGATCCTTGAGCTCGGAGCGGATGATCTCGCTCAGAGCTTTCTGGACCTCGCCGTTGATCCGGATATTTTTAACACTGTTTTTTCTCATGATATTACCTCTTCTTTAAAACCTATCTCGGTACCTCTACCATGATGTAAACTTCGATCATATCGTCTTCCTGGAGATCGTTGAATCCCTCGAATACAAGACCGCACTCGTAACCTGCTGCAACTTCCTTCACATCGTCCTTGAAACGCTTTAAGGATGCAAGCGGTCCCTCGAAAATCTGCTCACCGTCTCTTGTGATGCGTGCCTTGCTTCCGCGGGTGATCTTACCGTCAAGCACATAGGAACCAGCGATCGTGCCGACTCCGGATGCCTTGAATGTCTGGCGGACAACCGCATGACCGGTTACCTGCTCCTCGTATACCGGGTCGAGCATACCCTTCATGGCTGCCTCGACATCCTCGATCGCCTGGTAGATGACACGGTACAGACGCATATCGACTTTCTCGCGGTCTGCGATGGACTTCGCCTGTGCGTCCGGACGAACGTTGAAACCGATGATGATCGCGTTGGAAGCGGATGCAAGGGAAACATCGGACTCGTTGATCGCGCCGACGCCGCCATGGATGACTTTGACAACAACTTCCTCGTTGGAAAGTTTTACGAGACTCTGTTTTACAGCCTCTACGGAACCCTGTACATCGGCTTTTACGATGATCGGAAGTTCCTTGACATTTCCGGCCTTGATCTGGGAGAACAGGTCGTCTAAGGAAAGTTTTGCCTTTGTATCTTCGATCAGCTTGTTCTTGCTCTCAGCGATGAATGTCTCAGCGAAGCTTCTCGCCTCTTTCTCGTTCTGGTGGGCGATGAAGATCTCGCCTGCGTTCGGAACGTCATTGAGACCGAGGATCTCGACCGGAGTGGACGGGCCTGCCTCTTTGACACGGTTGCCCTTGTCGTCCATCATCGCGCGGACTTTACCGTAGCAGCAGCCTGCCGCTACTGCGTCGCCGACTCTTAACGTACCTTTCTGTACGAGAACAGTTGCGACCGGTCCTCTTCCCTTATCAAGCTGCGCCTCGATCACAAGACCTCTTGCGCGGCGGTTCGGGTTTGCCTTTAACTCTTTTACTTCTGCTGTTAAAAGGATCATCTCGAGAAGTTCCGGGATTCCCTCTTTTGTATGTGCGGAAACCGGTACGAATACGGTATTTCCGCCCCAGTCCTCAGGGATCAGCTCATACTCGGATAATTCCTGTTTTACTCTCTCTACGTTTGCGCTCGGCTTATCGATCTTGTTGATCGCAACGATGATCTCAACGCCTGCGGCTTTCGCATGGTTGATCGCCTCAACGGTCTGCGGCATAACACCGTCGTCCGCTGCTACTACGAGGATCGCGATATCGGTTGCCTGGGCACCGCGCATACGCATGGCTGTGAACGCCTCATGACCAGGTGTATCGAGGAATGTGATCTTCTGGCCGTTGTAATCTACAACATAAGCACCGATGTGCTGTGTGATGCCGCCTGCCTCTCTGGAGGTAACGTTTGTCTGGCGGATCGCATCAAGAAGAGAAGTTTTACCGTGATCGACATGACCCATTACGCAGATGACCGGCGGTCTCGGAACCATGTCCTTCTCGTCCTCTTCATCCTCTTTTAAGAGTTCCTCGATGACATTGACTTTCTTCTCTTTCTCGCAGAGAACGTCATATTCCATTGCGATCTCTTCGGCTTTCTCAAAGTCGATCTCCTGGTTGATCGTCACGATCGTGCCCTGTAAGAAGAGCTTCTTAACGATATCAGCCGGACGTAATTTCATCTTTTCCGCGAGTTCCTTGATGGTGATAACCTCCGGGATCACGATGGTCTTGATCTCCTCGACCTTCGCCTCCTCCTTCTTCGGCTGCGGCATAACCGGAGCTTTTACGCCCTTCTGGCCCTTTCCTGGTTTGCCTTTCATCTCCATGTCGCGGTCTTTCTTTGCGTCATGCTCTTTCTTGTAAGCATTCTTGCTCTGCTTCGTATTCTGCTGCTTCTGTGCAAGCGGAGTATCGAAGGACGGTTTGGACATGCCCATTCCGCCGCGGTTTCCACCCTGACGGTTGTCATTTCTGCCCTGGAAGCCACCCTGGCGGTTTCCATCATTTCTTCCCTGATAGCCGCCCTGACGGTTTCCGTCGTTTCTTCCCTGGTAGCCGCCCTGGCGGTTTCCATCATTTCTTCCCTGATAGCCGCCCTGACGATTGCCGTCTCTGCTGCCCTGGTAACCGCCCTGACGATTGTCGCGATTGCCCTGATAGCCGCCCTGACGGTTGTCACGATTGCCGTCGCGGTTCGGGAACGGACGGCTCTCTCTCGGCTGGGACTGACCGTCTGTTCTTCCCTGGTTCGGGAGCGGACGGACATTCTCTCTGAGATCCTTTGCAGGTGCCTCAGATTTTGTCTCCTGTTTCTGTGCAGGTGCTGCCGGTGTCTCGGCTGTCTTTGCCGGTGCTTCTGCCGGTGCGTTTCCTGTCGTCGGTCTTACCTGCATGCCGGAACCGTTGTTCGGTCTTGCCGGTCTCTGTCCGCCCTGTGTACGGTTTCCCGCCGGGCGCTTCTGTGTACTGTTCTGCGGACGATAAACCGCAGCAAATTTCTTCTTTGCCGGTGCTGCCGGCGCATTATTTTCTCCCTCAGCCGGAACTGCCGGCTTTGTGGAATTCTCCTGATTCTGATTCAATGTATCTGTTCCCTCTTTTTTCTTTCCTAAATCCTTTTCAAACTCACTCACGCTCGCTACCTCCAAATCACGTTACAGTGCACAGCCACTTTTCGCCCGTGTACCGCAACTGGATCTTGCCGATGCTTCACATTCCTAATCGGCAAAATGCTTCAACAGTGCCTCGGAAAAATTCGGATCGATCACCGCCAAGGACGCTCTCATCTGCTTTCCCAGGATGTGGCCGAGTTCTTCCTTGTTTCCGAACTCAAAGTACGGGACTTTATAGTAAGTACACATGTTCCGGAACATTTTCTTCGTGTTGTCCGAAGATTCTTCCGACACGATCACCAGCCCGGCTTTTCCGGACTTTACCGCTTTTTCTGTGGAAAACTCGCCGCTTCTGACCTTTCCGGCCTTCTCCGCGAGTCCTAAAAGTCCAAGGACCTTATTTCTGTTCATCGATCTGTTCCATCTCCTTTTTCAGACTTTCGTAAACTTCTTTTGGAATTGCCATTTTAAAGGAGCGTTCCAGTCCACGGCTCTTCACTGCCTTTTCAAAGCATGCCATGGATGGGCAGATGTATGCACCGCGTCCGTTTTTTCTCCCGGTCGCGTCGATGGAAATCACGTCGTCAGTACCTTTTAAAACCCGGATCAGCTCCCGCTTGTTTTTCATTTCACCGCAGCCGATGCACTGTCTCTGCGGAACCTTCTTTACTGTACTCACTGTCGTCGTTCCCTTCTCTCCTATTCTTCTGTCTCGGCCTGTGCTTCGGAAGTCTCCTCTGCCGGAGCTTCATTTTCTGCCGGAGCTTCTTCTCCTGCCGGCTCTACATCTTTCTCGTACTCGCCCTCAAAACCTTCCTCGCCGAAGTCCATATCATCGAAGAGTCCAAGCTCTCTCGCCTGTGTCTCGCTCTTGATATCGATCTTGTAGGTGGTCAGTCTTGCAGCCAGTCTTGCGTTCTGTCCTTCTTTACCGATCGCTAAGGATAACTGGTAATCCGGAACGATGACCTGTGCCTCTTTCTCGTCCTCATCCGCAACAACAGAGATGACCTTTGCAGGGCTCAGTGCGTTCTCGATCAGGAATGCCGGGTTGTCATCCCAGTTGATGATATCGATCTTCTCACCGCGGAGCTCATTTACGATCGCGTTGACTCTCGCGCCGTTTAAGCCGACACATGCGCCTACCGGATCTACGTTCGGATCTGTGGAGCTGACTGCGATCTTTGTTCTGGAACCTGCCTCACGGGCGATCGCACGGATCTCAACGGTACCGTCACGAACCTCTGCGATCTCGGCCTCAAACAGACGTCTCACAAGGTCCGGATGAGTTCTGGATACGGAGATTCTCGGTCCTTTCGGGCTGTCCTTGACTTCCAGGATATAAACCTTGATACGCTCGGTTCTCTGGAAGGTCTCGCCTTTGACCTGCTCAGCCTCCGGGAGGATCGCATCGATCTTTCCGAGATCTACGCTGACATTGCGGCCGATGTAACGCTGAACGATACCGGTAACGACCTCTTTCTCCTTGCACTGCCACTCGCTTAACTGGGATTTCCGGCTCTCCTCGCGGATCTTCTGTAAGATCACGTTCTTCGCGTTCTGGGTCGCGATACGGCCGAAATCATGGGAATCAATGGGGATCTGGACGATGTCGCCAAGGACATGTCTCGGAGCGATCATTCTTGCGTCGGCGAGGCTGATCTGTGTGACCGGATCCTCCACGTTCTCAACAACCTCTTTTTCCATATATACGGAATAATCGCAGCCATCCGGATCAATGATGACTTTCACATTGTCGGCCTTGCCGAAATGGTTCTTGCAGGCAGTGAGAAGGGAGTTCTCGATGGCCTCCAGCAATGTGTCCTTACTGATGTTGTACTCTTTTTCGAGTATGTTCATCGATTCCATCAGTTCCTTGTTCATTTTTTATCCTCCTTATTAAAAATCGAATGCCAGACGAATTAAGGCAATGTCTTTTCTATTGAATGTACTCTCGGAACCATCCTCGTAGCGGATCGTCACGGTGTCCGCGTCATATGCTGTGAGGATCCCTGAAAAATCTTTCTGTCTGTCGATCGCGCGGTACAGCTTGATGTCGACCGCCTCACCGAGACTTCTCTTAAAGTCTTTCTCTTTCTTTAACGGTCTTCCGAGTCCCGGGGAGCTCACCTCAAGGATATAGCTGTCATCGATAAAGTCCTCTTTATCGAGCCAGTCGCTCAGACGTCTCGATACCATCTCACAGTCATCCACTGTGAAGCCGCCCTCTTTGTCGATGTACGCTCTCAGATACCAGGTACCAGCTTCCTTCACGTACTCCACGTCGACCAGTTCATAATTGTTCTCTTCCATGATCGGGGTTAAAAACTTCTCGACCCTGGATTCATATTCCTCTCTTCTTGCCATGGGTTTCCACCGCCTTTCTGCCGGAATATTCCGGTTATGCAAAACGAAAGAGTGGACGTTTCGTCCACTCTTTTGACCGGTTACTTATGTTATCGATAGTTATCGTACCACAGAAGCTCGGAAAAATCAAGGGGTTTCCTTGGAAATATGCCTATTTGCGGGATTTCTGTGCATCTTTGCCGGATCGTTCTCCCTCTGCCAGCGCGCTGCAGCAGGATTTTACCGATGGTTCTTCCGTCTCATTGCATGGATGACGGATTTCTGATATACTGTTCCTATCTTAATTATTTAGAAAGCAGACCAGATAATATATGAAACGATTCGTGATCGGGATCCTCGCACATGTCGACGCCGGCAAGACGACCATGTCCGAGGCAATTTTATATGAAACAGGAAAATTAAAGAAAATGGGGCGTGTGGACAACCGGGACGCGTTTTTAGACACTTTCGCGCTGGAACGCGCCCGGGGCATCACAATCTTTTCGAAGCAGGCGGTCTTTCCGTTAGGCGACGCCTCCGTGACGCTTCTTGATACGCCGGGACATGTGGATTTTTCCGCGGAGATGGAGCGGACGCTGCAGGTCCTCGACTATGCGGTCCTCATCGTGAGCGGGGCCGACGGAGTGCAGGGACATACGGAAACTCTTTGGAGACTCTTAAAACGCTACCGGATCCCGGTATTTATTTTTGTCAATAAGATGGATCAGAAAGGGACGGATAAAGAAGCGGTCCTGGCATCCTTAAAAGAACGGCTGGATCCGGCGATCGTGGATTTTACGGGGATTTCCGGATACGGAGAGATTCTTGACTTTGGAAATGTTTCGTCAGACGGTTCCGGAAGCGGAATGACAGTGGACTCTTTCGCACGGTCCAGCTCCGGAAATGAGAGATCCGGTGAAGAGATTTTTGAGGAGATCGCCACCTGTGACGAAGAGCTCCTGGACTCCTACCTGACAGACGGAGTCTTAAAAACAGAAGATGTGCGTAAAGCGATCCACGACAGGAAGTTCTTCCCGTGCTTTTTCGGCTCTGCCTTAAAGCTTACCGGTGTCCGGGAATTTCTGACCGCATTCGGCGAATTCGCGTCATGTCCGGACTATCCGGCAGATTTCGGTGCAAAAGTGTTTAAGATCTCCCGCGACGAAGCCGGTGTTCGGATGACACATCTCAAGGTGACCGGCGGCGGTTTAAAAGTCCGGGATTCTCTTACTGATTCTGAGGAAAAGATCAACCAGATCCGCCTCTACTCCGGAGCAAAATTTGAGGCGCTCAAGGAAGCGGAACCAGGAATGATCGTCGCTGTCACCGGCATCTCCGATACAAGACCGGGGCAGGTCTTCGGATCTGCCTCTGAGAGTTCTCTCCCGCTTTTAGAGCCTGTCCTCACCTACCGGATCCTGCTGCCGTTCGGGACCGATTCCCACACGATGCTAAAAAACATGCGGATGCTCGAGGAAGAAGACCCGCAGCTCCACATCGTCTGGGATGAGACACTCGGCGAGATCCAGGCGCAGGTCATGGGCGATGTGCAGATGGAGATCTTAAAGAGCCAGGTAAAAGACCGTTTCGGCGTGGAGATCGGATTCGGGGAAGGAAATATTGTATATAAAGAAACGATCGCAAAGACCGTCGAAGGAGTCGGCCATTTTGAGCCGCTCCGCCACTATGCGGAGGTCCATCTCCTGATGGAGCCGGGCGAACCGGGAAGTGGGATGGTCTTTGCAGCAAACTGCAGTGAAGATATGCTGGATAAAAACTGGCAGCGTCTGATCTTAACACATCTTGAGGAAAAACGCTTCCGCGGGATCCTGACCGGTTCCGAGATCACCGACATGAAGATCACGCTGATCGCGGGACGCGCCCACCTGAAACATACCGAGGGCGGCGATTTCCGCCAGGCGACTTACCGGGCCGTCCGCCAGGGACTCTGTGAGGCGGGATGTGTGCTCCTGGAGCCTTATTATGCATTCCGTCTGGAGGTCCCATCCGAGAATCTCGGACGCGCGATGGCGGACCTCGACCGGATGCAGGGTGAATTTTCCGCACCGGAGCAGGACGGCGCAATGGCTCTGCTCACCGGGACCGCGCCGGTTTCCACGATGCGGAACTACCAGCGGGATGTGATGTCCTACACGAAAGGACGCGGAAGATTGACGCTCAGCCTTTCCGGGTATGAACCGTGCCACAACGCGGAGGAAGTCATCGCTGCTTCCGGATATGATTTCGATTTTGACCTTCAGGACCCGGCAGGATCTGTTTTCTGCTCCCACGGCGCCGGCTTTGTCGTTCCGTGGAACGAAGTGAAAAACTATATGCATGTGGAGAGTCCGCTCGCAAAGCAGCTTGCGAAGGAAGCGCAGGAGTGGGATTTAAGAGAGGCAAATGAACGGCTCCAGGCGATGGAGGCCGATGTGGCGGCCGGGAAGGTTCCGGCCGGAGCAGGCGGCGGCAGTGCAAAGTTTCATTCCGGCAGTCCCTCTGGTGCTGTTTCTGAGGCAGCGGCTTCTGCAAATACAAGTTCCAGCTCTTCCGGCGGCCGCGGAGACGGCTCTCTCTCCTTCTACGATGATAAGGAACTCCAGGCGATCTTCACCCGTACATACGGTGAACCGAAGCGAAAACTCGCCTCCGACTATGACTCCCGCACCGTGATCCGTGCCAAAAATACAGCTCCTGTAAAACCGTCAAAAGAAAAAGAGGAGCCGGAAGACGAATATCTTCTCGTCGACGGCTACAATATCATCTTTGCCTGGGACGAGCTGAGTGAGCTCGCCGCCGTCAATATCGATGCGGCCCGCTACAAGCTCATGGACATCTTGAGCAATTATCAGGGATTCCGGAAGATCTGCGTCATCGTTGTCTTCGATGCCTACAAGGTTCCGGGCGGTGTCGAGAAAGTTCAGAAATATCACAACATCCACGTTGTGTATACAAAAGAAGCGGAGACTGCAGATCAGTACATCGAAAAAGTCGCGATCCGCATCGGCAGGCGTTACCGCACCACCGTAGCAACCTCCGACGGCGTGATCCAGCTCATCATCCGCAGCCAGGGCTGCATCCTCTGGTCCGCAAGAGATTTCCGTGAAGAGATCGAACGCGTCGGCAAGCTGATCTCCGAGGAGAAAGGAAAACATACCGGCAGTGCGAAGAATTACCTCTTCCTGCACGCCGATGAGGAGACGAGAAAATATCTGGAAGATGTGCGGCTGGGGAAGAAACCGGAGATGCCGTAGTGTCTAATGCAAGTATATTTGCAAAAATATACTTGCATTTTCTTTTAATGATTATTTCCAGATAAAAATATATTTATTCCTGTACATACATGATTATTCAATCGAATTAATTATCCCATTTAATATCACTTTTATTTTTTGTTCCAAAACAGCAATTTTATAGTAATTTGTAGAAATATCTGCCAGCAATTTATCTATATCATTTACATCTTTTTTCCTTTTTCCTTTCAGTATTTTTTTTATATCTATAGAAAATTTAATGCTGGCATACATTCCTTTATTCTTCAAATTATAAATAGTAATCGCAGATAGAATAAACTCTAAGTCGTGTTTAAATGGAATGTAATATTTTCTCAAATTTTGTTGTTTACGATTTTTCTCCTTATCCCTTATATTAGAAACAATTGAATATATAACAGTATCTAATAAAACAAATTCTAACAATGATTCTTTAATAAGTAAAATAACATAATCTGATTGTGATACATTTACACTATAGGTAAAAATACTTGTAAAAAATAGTACTATATATATAATATAACGCAACGTATTAATATTTATCAGTACTTCGATCGGTTTAAAAAACAATGCTACAATTTTATTTCCAACCGCCCATTGAATGAATTTTTTTATTACTTTCAAGCAATAAGATAACATGTATGGTATGAATATTAAAAATGTTATTATTGTCAAAAAGATAGAATACTTCTCCTGTCCTATAAACTCACCGTAAGTCAATTCTATCCCCGAAGACGTACAAATTCTTTCAATAAGTAACACAAACAAATATGTTCCATATCCGATTATATTTTTCAACAACATCGATGAAAAAAACACTAGGTATAAAAGAGCAATTACCAGTACCATTATAGCACTGAATAACGGTAATATTCCCTGGGATAATAATACTAACTCAACAGCAAGATATATAGCCTGTCCCCATGTTAAAATATCAACATTATTTTTTTTGTTTCGATTGAAAAATATAATAGGTAATAGCCATAGCAATGCTCCAAAAATACTGAAGATAGAAATGGTATACCACTTACATATAAGTGATATTAATTTGTCCACTATTTCTGGATTAAAAATATTTTCATTCAATATTTTTAGTAACTCAATAAAATCAATATTGATATAAGCTAACACACAAGATAGTATCACACCAATAATTGGTGCCAAACTTAATATAATGTATTTTACTATGCCATTTTTTTTGAAACTTTCTATCTCATTTTCATTAAAGATAATTGGTTTCATAATACTTTCCCCCTGCAATATATATGTAGAGTATTGTTTTTTCCAACGTGTGTGAGTAAAACATTTCCAGAAATTTAAAGGAAGAGTCCACCATTCATGGTACTGATCGCATTGACATATTCTTTCGAAACTTCCTTATTGGGAATTTCCACTGTCCCATTCGTACTATTGTAAGTCAGATATCCGAGATGTACCAGCAGCGTAAGGACATCATCCTTTGTCGCAAAAGTCGTCATATCGTTACTGAAAGTACCAATATTGACGTACACTGCCTCGCCTGCAAGCATTCTGACGACTGAATCCTGCAGCCCATCCATGTTCATCTGGATATAGATCTTCAGTGCTTCATAAGTTTCCGTCTGATTCCAGTATGTTCCAAACTTATGTCTGAGCATGGCCTCTACAACAGATTTCGGGCTGTACATGGAATAATACTGATCCCCGGACTGCCGGTGTGCGACAAGCCCATATCCATCATACCATGCCTTTGCCTCGTCAAAATCCATCTCATATTTCTGACAGAGCTGTGCCACTTCCTGTCCGGTAAATCCAAAATACTCCGCAAGCTCCCCCGGATCTGTCATGGAATACTCTGTAAACATATTTAACGCAGAATGTGATCCGTATTTTTTTATCGGAAGAATGCCTGTCATATACGCAAGAGCAACATACTCTTTATCCTTCAGCCATGCCCTCAGAAAATCCAGATATTTCTTCTGTGAATCCTGATCCTGCTGGTATTCCCGGAACAGGCAGTCCCATTCATCGATCAGGATCACAAATGCTCGTTTCGTCTTTGCATAAATATCTTTCATTACCTGGATCAGATTACTCTCGTCCCGAAAACGAACATCATCAAAATGCTCCATGAGATCAAACACCAGATATTTTTTCAACATCGAAAGCATCTCATCCATACTTCCTGTCATGCTGAGGAATTCCTGTATGTTTACCTTGATCACATCATATTGATTCAGATGAGCACGATAGGATTCCGCTTTGCTGATCTTCAGCGAGCGAAATAATAAATCTGCGTCTTCCCCACGCTCATAATAAGCAGCAAGCATATCTGCTGCCATTGATTTTCCAAAACGTCTTGGTCGGCTTACACACAGGAACTTTTGTCTTGTATCCAAAACTGCATTCGTTTTTTCGATCAGATCTGTCTTATCTACATAAATTTCAGAATTCAGGCTCTCCTGAAATCCCTTGTTTCCCGGATTCAGGTAACTTCCCATGTGAAATCCTCCCTTCTTTATTTTCCGCACTTACCAAGGATCTCCTCACAGATCTCCTCCGCTGTCTTTCCATCCGTCGCAACGGTGATATCTGCGGCCGCCTCATACTTCGGACGACGCTTTTCCATCAGATCCTCAATGTAAGAAAGATTCATATTTCCATTCAGGACCGGGCGCTCTGCGCTGTCCTTGACTCTCCCATAGATCGTCTCCGGTGTCGCTGTGAGAAGGACGATCTTTCCGCATTTCTTCATAAGACGGACATTCTCCTCCTTCAGCACGGCTCCGCCCCCGCATGAGATCACCGCCGGATCCCGGTCCGAAAAACTGCGGATCAGCTCCGTCTCAAGTGACCGGAAATATGGCTCACCTTTCTCCTTAAAGATCTCCGCGATCTCCATCTGTTCCCCGTTCACGATCTCCTGATCCATCTCCACCTGCTCCGCCCCGGTCATCTCCGCCAGACGCGCCGCATTCGTACTCTTTCCACATCCCATAAATCCGATCAGAAAAATATGTTCCTTCAGTCCTGCCATCCTTACATTCTCCTCTTTCGCCGCCCGTGCCACACAGAATTTCCGTTCTGTCCTCGCAGGTATCATTAAGAAAAGTATATCAGATATAAAAAAGAACTGCAAGCCGGGGATTACCGCAGGCCCTGCCTTGCCGCTATGTCGCGTTACCCCCCCCCCCAAGTTTTCCCCAGAATAATCTGAAAGCTCTCATTTCCGATGTATCTCAACGGTAGCTTTCCGCCAAACCATCCTTCATTCCTATAGCGCCGATACACCCCAGCAGTGAGCTTCCGCCAGCGCATCTTGCATCTCTCTTAGCGTCCGATGTATCCCAGCGGTGAGCTTCCGGGCAGGAGTGCATGATCCGGGGAGCTGGTTTCCTCTTAGCTCGCGGGTGACTGCGTTGGAGAATCGGGGACACTTGTCTGAGCGCAGCGAGTTGTGTCCCCGATTCTCCGTCCTTAGCAGTCTCCCGGGGGCTTAGAGGAACCCTCCCCGCATCCCCGCACTCCTGCCCGGAAACTCACCGCGTACCACTCGCCAACAATCTAACAGATGCCATTCCCACACTCTCCATTGCATTCCCCAATCCCCACTGCTATAATAGAAAAAATGAAAATAATCCCCCGGAGGTACCCATAAAATGGAACATCAGACACCCACCCCGATCACCGGTCACACCGCCCTGATCTGCCTTCTCGGCAGTCCCTGCGCCCACAGCATCTCCCCAATGATGCACAACGCATCCTTTGAAGCACTTGGCCTCGACTACCGCTATCTCGCCTTTGACGTAAATGAAGCAACACTTCCAACTGCTGTCGCCGGCTTAAAAGTTCTCGGTGCCCGCGGTTTCAACCTGACAATGCCGGACAAAAACCTCATGGTCTCCCTCTGTGACGACCTCTCGACCGCAGCGCGGATCATCGGCGCAGTCAACACGGTCGTAAATGAAAACGGTCGGCTCATCGGACACAACACGGACGGCATCGGCTACATGCAGTCCGTAAAAGATGCCGGTTATGACATCATCGACAAAAAAATGACTCTTCTCGGAGCCGGCGGCGCCGCGACCGCGATCCTGGTCCAGGCGGCACTCGACGGCTTAAAAGAAATCTCTGTCTTCGTAAGACCGACCAGCCGATTCTATGACCGCCTGGTACATACTGTGGACGAACTCACAAAGATCACCGACTGCAAGATCAAAATCTGCAATTTTTCCGACGCTGAACTCTTAAAACGGGAACTCGCAGACAGCGCCATCCTCACAAACGGAACCTCCGTCGGCATGGCCCCGCACGAGGATACCTGCCCGGCCCCGGAAGATCTCGTCTTCCCGGACGGTCTCATCGTATCCGACATCATCTACAATCCGCGTGAGACAAGACTCCTCTCCATGGCAAAAAATCAGGGCAACCCATTCTTCAACGGCTCCTATATGCTCCTCTACCAAGGCGCCGAGGCGTTCCGCCTCTGGACCGGAAAAGAGATGCCGGTGGAGCAAATCAAACGTGATTTTTTCTCCAAATAAGACAGTCTGCAAGTTTTTGATCCTGCATCCCGGATATGCCGGATTTCACAAAAAGCCGATGAAATCAGGGTAGCTCCACCCGATTTCACCGGCTTTTTCATTTACGCGAACAACGAGCCAAAGTCCGCGCTTGCGCGAGACCTTGGCGACTGTC
>ERZ773216.2064-NODE-2064-length-21286-cov-26.963497_pt1 | contig 21286 bp, 17 predicted proteins | sample MGYA00511259_ERZ773216 | MGnify/ENA primary metagenome ERZ773216 (study PRJEB29015, sample SAMEA2737764) | human gut metagenome | biome: human gut; feature: human-associated habitat; material: faeces | place: China | collected 2012 ... | reverse complement strand
GCATGCCCGGCCCGGTTGTGTAAGGCAAGCAGACGCTTGCGGGAAGGCTGCGGGCCGGGCATGCCCGGCCCCTACAGGGCGGCTGATTCTTACGCCAGCCCCGGCACAAAGAATCGTGTGCAGGCAATGGCCACCAGCGCCACGGCAATGACCGCCAGGCATTTGAAGTCCTCGCCGGTGAATTTCAGCTGCTTGAGCCGGGTGCGGCCCTCGCCGCCGTGATAGCAGCGGCATTCCATCGCCATGGCCAGCTCGTCGGCGCGGCGGAACGCCGAGATGAACAGCGGAATCAGGATCGGCACCAGCGCCTTGATGCGCTGGGTAAATGTGCCGCTGTCCAGCATCGCGCCGCGGGCCTTCTGGGCGTTCATGATCTTTTCCGTCTCCTCGATCAGGGTCGGGATGAACCGCAGCGCAATCGTCATCATCATGGCCAGCTCATGCACGGGAAAGTGCAGCTTCGCCAGCGGGCGCAGCAGGCTCTCGATGGCGTCGGTCAGCACGATGGGACTGGTCGTGTAGGTCAGCAGGCTCGTGCCTGCAATCAGTGCGCAGACGCGCACCGCCAGCAGGATGGCATACTTGACACCTTCGACATAAATGTTCAAAACCCAGAAGTGCACAAGCGGCTCCCCCTGCCCCGTGACGAAGAACAGGTTCAGCACCGCCGTAAAAATCACGATGGGCACGATGGGCTTTAGACTTTTCAAAATCATCTTGCCGGGAATCTGTGCTACCTTGTACAGCGCGGCCAGCAGCAGGATGGACAGTGCCAGCCCCAGCGGGTTCGGGGCCACAAACAGCACGACGATATAGGCAATCGTCGCGACCAGCTTGAGCCGCGGGTCGCAGCGGTGCAGGATGGAATGCCCGGGAAAATGCTGACCTATCGTAATATCTTTAAGCATTTGCCCCACCTCCCTGTTTGGCGGCCAGCGCCTTTTGAATCGTTTTGACCGCATAGGGGATCGTGTAGACGTCCGCGGGGATGTCCAGCCCCATCTGGCGCAGCTTTAAAAAGATCTGCGTGACCTGCGGCACCGAAAGCCCCAGCTCCAGCAGCTCCTGCGCGCGGGCAAAGACGTTTTCCACCGTGTCATACATGGCAATTTTGGCGCGGTGCATGACCAGCACGCGGTTGGCGTACTTGGCAATATCCTCCATCGAGTGGCTGACTAGCAGCACCGTGATGCCGGTTTTCTCATGGTAGTCCCTGATCTGGCTCAGGATCGTGTCGCGGCCCTCGGGGTCCAGACCGGCAGCGGGCTCGTCCAGCACCAGCACGCGGGGGTGCATGGCCATGACACCCGCAATCGCAACGCGGCGCTTCTGCCCGCCCGAAAGCTCAAACGGGCTTTTTTCCAACAGCTCATCGGACAGGCCGACGAACGCGGCGGCCTCCCTGACGCGGCGCTGGACCTCGGCCTCGTCCAGGCCCATGTTGCGCGGGCCGTAGGCGATGTCGCGGGCGCAGGTCTCCTCAAACAGCTGGTACTCGGGGTACTGCATGACAAGGCCGACGAGAAAGCGGAAGCTGCGCAGGTCTGCGCCCTGCTCCCACAGGTCCCTGCCGTCCACAAGGACGCGGCCCGATGTCGGGCGGTTCAGGCCGTTGAAATGGCTGATAAGCGTGGATTTTCCGCTGCCCGTCGAGCCGATGATTCCGACAAAGTCGCCCTCCTCGACGGTGAAGGACACGTCATCCAGCGCCTTCGTCGCGTCGGGCATACCCTGGTTATAGATGTAGCTCAGGTTTTCAACACGAATGATTTCGGACATAGTTGTTCCTTTCCCGCCGGATACAGCCCGGTTGCGGTGCCGTTCCGGCATACGTGGGAGTTTTTCGTCAGAGTGGCTTCCCCCAAGGGGGAAGCTGTCGGCGGCTACGCCCGCCGACTGATGAGGGGCGGCGAGCGGCGATTTCCCATAAACGGGATACCTCGGCAAGCTCGCCCCTCATGCGGCCTCGGGCGGGGCCACGGCCACCTTCCCCCAAGGGGGAAGGCTTCCTTTATTTCAGCAGCTTGTATAATTCCTCCGCGCAGGCGTCGGGGGTAATGACATTTTCCGGCATCGGGACCCCGGCCTTGACCAGCTCGTCGCGCAGCTCGGCGGCCTGCGGGACATCGAGGTGATACCCGTGCAGCCGCTCGGTCTGGCTGAACACCTGCTCGGGCGTGCCCTCCATGACGATGCGGCCCCGGCTCATGACCAGCACGCGGTCTGCCTGGGCGGCCTCCTCCATGTAGTGGGTGATGGACACGATCGTGATGCCCGCCGCCCGCAGCTGGCGGATGGTTTTCATGACCTGCGCGCGGCCATGGGGATCCAGCATGGCGGTGGACTCGTCCATAACAAGGCAGTCGGGCCGCATGGCGATAACGCCCGCAATCGCGACGCGCTGCTTCTGACCGCCGGACAGCTTGTACGGCGCAGCCTCGCGCTTTTCATAGATGCCCGCCAGCTTCATGGCCTCGTCGATGCGGGTGCGGATCTCCTCGGGCGGCACGCCGAGGTTCTCCGGCGCAAAGGCCACGTCCTCCTCGACGATGGTCGCCACGATCTGGTTGTCGGGGTTCTGAAACACCATGCCGACCTTCTGGCGCACATCGTAGAGATGGTCTTCGTTGCGGGTGTCCATGCCCTCGACCAGCACGGTACCGGCCTCAGGCAGCAGAATGGCGTTGAAGTGCTTCGCCAGCGTGGACTTGCCGCAGCCGTTCGCGCCCAGCACGGCGACGAACTCGCCGCGGCGGATGTCCAGGCTCACGCCGTCCACAGCGTACTTGGGCTGCTCGGGGTCGTAGCGGAAGCGGACGTCCTGTACTTTGATCATCGGTTCCTGATTCGGCATGGCTTATTTCTCCCAGATGGCCGTTGCGCCGCAGGGCACCACGCCGCCTGTGGCGGAGACCGGCAGACCGATCTCGTCGCAGTGGGTGTGGCCGCCCTTGACGGGGCAAAGCGTCGTTTTGACGATGTATTCCATGACCGCGGGGCTCAGACCCTCGGTGTAGGAGTTGATGGCGAAGAACAGCGGGTCGTCGCTCAGCACCTGCTCAGTCAGCGTGATGAGGTCGTAGACGTTGTCCTCGAGCTTCCAGATCTCGCCGCCCGGGCCGCGGCCATAGCTCGGCGGGTCCATGATGACAGCGTCATAGCGGCTGCCGCGGCGGATCTCACGCTGCACAAACTTGGCGCAGTCGTCCACGATCCAGCGGCAGGGGCGGTCTGCCAGCTCGCTGGCGGCAGCGTTCTCACGCGCCCAGGCAACCATGCCCTTGCTGGCGTCCACATGGGTGACGGACGCGCCCGCGGCCAGGCACGCCAGCGTTGCGCCGCCCGTGTAGCCGAACAGGTTCAGCACGCGGATGGGACGGCCAGCCTGCCGTATCTTTTCCTGGTACCATGCCCAGTTCACGGCCTGCTCCGGGAAAACGCCGGTGTGCTTGAAGCCCGTGGGGCTGACGATCAACGTCAAATCGTTCCAGTGGATCTGCCATTTCTGCGGCAGCTTTTTGTGGTAATTCCACTGCCCGCCGCCCTTGGCAGAGCGGTAATAGACAGCGTCGGCCTTGGCCCACAGCGGGCTGGTCTCGTCGTTTTTCCAGATGACCTGCGGGTCGGGACGGATCAGCAGGGTCTGGCCCCAGCGCTCCAACCGGTTGTGGTTGGTAGCGTCCAGCAGCTCATAATCCCGCCAGGAATCAGCAGGGCGCATAGGTGATTCTCCTTTGCTATATGTGTTGGTTCGATGAATTTTGTGGTTAAGGCCAAGCGACAGAGCCCCTCAGACCTTGTAAACTCGGCCAGCTCCCCACTTCGTGGGGGCACCTTTCTCGCGGGCAGTGCCCACGCAAAAGCCTCCCCTCACAGTGGAGGTGGGCGAGCGAAGCGAAGCCCGGAAGGGCTCTACCCGTTCGCTTATAGCTCGCACGTTTCCTTAGGCAACACCGCATAATTCCCGCCTTACGGCTTAAGCACCGCTCCGGCGGCTGCGGCACGGCATCTGCGTTGCCAAAATGCTCGATAATACACAAAGTATTATCTGCGCTTTTGGCTTAGCAGCTGCCGCACCTCGCTCGCCGTATCGGCACTTAGAATTATGAGGTATTGCCCTTATTTAAAACATACTCGTCTGGCCGGAATCCTCGTCGTCAAAGCGCTTCGGCACGGCCATGTGCAGGTGCTCATAGGCTAGGCGGGTCACGCAGCGGCCACGGGGCGTGCGGGTCAGCATGCCCATCTGCATCAGGTACGGCTCGCAGATGTCCTCCAGGGTGACGCTCTCCTCGCCCAGGGCTGCGGCCAGCGTCTCCAGACCGACGGGGCCGCCGCCGTACATCTCAATGATGGCGCGCAGGACACTGCGGTCCAGCTCGTCCAGACCCAGCTCGTCAATGTCCATCCACTTGCGGGCGGCGATGGCGGTCTCCTCGTCAATCGTGCCGTCTCCCTGCACGGTGGCAAAGTCGCGCACGCGCTTGAGCATACGGTTGGCGATACGCGGCGTGCCGCGGGCACAGCGGGCCAGCTCCAGCGCGCCCTCCTCGGTGATGGGCACGCCCAGAATGCCCGCGCTGCGCAGGATGATGCGGCCCAGCTCCCGGGGGCTGTAGGGCTCTAATTTGAGCAGGATGCCGAAGCGGTCACGCAGCGGCCCGGTCAGCTGGCCCGCGCGGGTCGTGGCGCCCACCAGCGTAAACCGCGGCAGATTGATGCGGATGCTCTGGGCACTCGGCCCCTTGCCGATCATGATGTCCAGCGCAAAATCCTCGAGAGCCGGGTACAGGACTTCTTCGACCTGACGCGACAGGCGGTGGATCTCGTCGATAAAGAGGATGTCGCCCTCCTGCAGGTTCGTCAGCAGGGCGGCCAGGTCGCCGGGCTTCTCGATGGCGGGGCCGGACGTGATGCGGATTTGTACGCCCATCTCCTGCGCCACGATGCCGGCCAGCGTGGTTTTGCCCAGGCCCGGCGGGCCGTAGAGCAGGATGTGGTCCATCGGCTCGCCGCGCTGCTGCGCCGCCCGCAGATAGACCTTTAAGTTGCCCTTGGCCTTCTCCTGACCGACGTAATCGTCCAGGGTTTTCGGGCGCAGGCTGACTTCCTCCGTGTCGGCGGGGGTCATATCGGGGCTGACGAGACGGCTGGGGTCCACGGTGTATTCCTGGTTCAATTCGGCACTCCCCTTCTGTTACACGCGCGACAGACTGCGCAGCGCGATGGTGATGATCTCCTGCACGGAGAGGGTCTCGTCGACGCGGGCCACGGCGGCGGCAGCGTCCGACGGCGCATAGCCCAGGCTGACGAGCGCGGCGACGGCCTGCGCGGGCGCAGAGCTGGGGGTCGGCGCGGCAACATTGCCGGAGAAGCCCGTGCCCGCGGCCAGCCCTTTGCCGACCTTGTCCTTCAATTCCAGCGTGATGCGCTGGGCCAGCTTCGGCCCGACGCCCGCGGCCTTGGTGAACGCTTTGTGGTCGCCGCTGGACGCGGCCAGCGCGATTTTTTCCGGCGTCATGATGGACAGGATGGACAGCGCGGCCTTGGGGCCGACGCCGGTGACGCCGGTCAGCATCTTAAAGCAGTCGCGCTGCTCCTCGGCAGCAAAGCCGTAGAGCGAGACGTCGTTCTCGGTGACGTTCATAATCGTATAAACGGTCCCCTCCTGCCCGGCGGGGGGCAGGGCCTCGCCGGTGGTGGCGGGGATCTGGACAAAATAGCCGACCCCGCCGCAGCTGATGACGACGGAATCCAGCGTTTTCTTGATGATTTTTCCGGTAAGGCAGTAGATCATGGTGTATCCTTCTTTTGTATGGTGGAAAGCCTTCCCCCACTTGGGGGAAGGCAAGGGATTATCTCACCGGTGTCCCCATCAACCGGCTGCGGCTGCAATGGCAGTGGGCAATCGCCATGCCGAGGGCGTCGGCGGTATCGTCGGGCTTGGGGACGGACTCGAGGTGCAGCATTATGCGGGTCATCTCCTGAATCTGCTTCTTCACGGCCTTGCCGTAGCCGGTGATGGCCTGCTTGACCTGCATGGGTGTGTATTCGTAGATCGGCACGCCGCACTGCGCCGCGGCCAGCAAAATGACGCCGCGGGCCTCGGCCACGCCGATGACGGTGGTCTGGTTGTGCTGGTAGTACAGCTTTTCGATGGAAAGGGCTTCGGGCTGGTAGCGCTTGCAGATGTCGAATACGCTCTCATAAATTTCAACGAGGCGCTGTTCAAAGGGTGTGTCCTTCTCGGTGATGACTGCTCCGTAGCCGATGGGTGCAAAGCGGTTGCTGATGTACTCCACAACGCCCCAGCCCACAATGGCATACCCCGGGTCGATGCCCAAAACGCGCATAGTCCTATACCTCCCCACTTTAACCGATATAGTATACCATAAAATTGCAGTTACGTCCATAGGTTGTAAATAAAAAAGCCTCCCTTTCGTGTGAAAGAGAGACTTTTGGGAACGAGCGGCTTCCCCCTCGGGGGAAGCCGTCAGCAGCCCCGCCCGCTGACTGATGAGGGCAAGGCCTGCGGTAGTTGCCTGTTAAGGGTCTCCAATGGTAAACCGGTCCCTCATCCGGCCCTGCGGGGCCACCTTCCCCCTCGGGGGAAGGCTTTGATAGATCAGTACCCAATCCCAATCTGCCGTTTTGCCGCCTTTAGCGCCTTGCGCAGCGGCCTGTACAGCACCAGCATAATGGCAAAGTTGCCGACGCCGTGCAGGGCGTCGTAGCTCAAGCCGCTCAGCCACCAGCTCAATGCAAAGGCGGGCGTCTTGGCAAAGAGATATACCGCGGCGCATAACCCGCCGAAGCACAGTCCGTACAGCCCGCTGAACACGGCCCAGAACAGCGCGTGATCCATGCGGCGGAACAACCACGCCAGCAGTGCCAGTAAATACCAGATGTACAGGTACATGGCCCACCACAGCCCAAAGCCGTAGAGTACACCCTGCAAAAGGATGAACACCGTGATGGCAGCGGGCGTCTCCTGCGGAAGTTCGAGCGCAAACAGGATGATGAGCAGCGTGACCGGCTCGATGTTGGGCAGACCGCTCATGGCCTGCTTGCTGACGACGAGCAGCGCACCCATCAGCCCGGAAAGCACCAGACCGACAATGCGGCGGTGGTTACTTCGTGTAGGTGAAGGCATAGCTGTCGCCGTCGTGCAGCTCAATGTCGGCCACGCCGACGGAGGTCATCTCGCCCGCAGCGTCGGTCAGGCACCACCAGGAACCGTCCTTGTTGTAGTCGGCGGCCTCGCCGTTGACGACAGTTACAAAGCCGGCCTCGGCCTCCTCGGTGCTGATGATACCGGCGTCCGCCAGAGCGGTGCTCAGCTTTTCACCGTCGGCGGCGTCCAGGGTCAGCACGGTGCTCTCACCGTCCGCGCCGGTCACCGTGAAGGTAAACTGAATGGCCTCGGCAGAGTCGGCAGCCTCAGCAGTGGAGACGGCCTCCTCGGAAACCGCCTCGGATACGACCTCGGAGGAGACAGCCTCGGAGGAAGCGGCAGAGGACGCGGACGCGCCGCAGCCCGCCAGCAGTGCGGCGGACAGCGCCAGGGACAAAATCAGTGCAGAAAGCTTTTTCATGTGGAAATTCCCTCTCTATGTTCAAATAAAACTACCGCGCAGGGAAAGCTGCGCGGTAGTTATTATACAGGGATGGAAAGGTAAAATCAAGTGCCGGAATGAAATGACGTCTGTATGTGTATCATTGTGCGTAGGGCGGGGTGCCCTCACCCCGCCGCAGGCTTCCGCAACAGACCGTAAACGGAGTGGCAGACAGCGGCGGCATGAGGGCATGCCGCCCTACATGCGCTTACCCCTCCAGCTGCTCCTTATGATATTGCAGCGTGTACAGCTGGTAATATCTGCCGTGCTTCGCCAGAAGCTCCTGATGGTTCCCCTGCTCGAGGATCTTGCCGTGGGACAGCACAATAATGTTGTCCGCGTGCTGGATGGTGGACAGCCGGTGCGCGACGATCAGCATCGTGCCGACGGACCGCATCTTTTCCAGCGAATCCTGAATCAAAAGCTCGGTCTCGGTGTCGATATTCGCCGTGGCTTCGTCCAAAATCATAACGCTTGGCTTGTGGATGATCGTCCGCGCAAAGCTCAACAGCTGGCGCTGCCCGGCGGAGAAGTTGTTCCCGCGCTCGCGGACCTCCTCGTCCAGACCGTGGTCCAGCTTGTCAATGAACTTATCGGCGTTGACATAGCGGCAGACCTGTAGGATCTCCTCGTCGGAGATGCCCTCCTCCCGCAGGACGATGTTGCTGCGGATCGTGCCCGAGAAAAGGAACACGTCCTGCAGCATCTGTCCGAAGTGACGGCGCAGTGACGAAATTTTGATTTTGCGGATGTCGATGCCGTCGATCAGGATCTCGCCCTTCTGGAACTCGTAGTTGCGGCAGATCAGCGAGAGAATCGTGCTCTTGCCCGAGCCCGTCGAGCCGACAAACGCCACGGTCTGGTGCGGGTCAATGTGGAAGGACACGCCCTGCAGCACCCACTCGCCCGGAAGATAGCTGAACCAGACGTCGCGGAACTCGATTTCGCCCTTTACCTCGTCCAGCTCGATGGCGTCGGGGGCATCCACCATTTTGGGCGCAATGTCCATGATGGAGAACACCTTCTCCGACGAGGCCAGCGCCGACTGCAGCCAATTGAACTGCTCAGCCAGATTCTGGATGGGCGTGAAGAATTTGGAAATGTACATGTAGAACGTGACGATGGTGCCGCCCGTGATGGTCTGGCCCAGAAATGTCACGCCGTTCAGATGCCCCATGCCGCCGAGATAAAAAAGACACAGGATCGAGCAGATATACAGCATGTAGACCAGAGGACGAAACACGCCGAACACAAAGATCTCCTCCCGGTTCGCGCGGGCGAGGCGCTGGCTTTTCTCGCGGAACTCCGCCATCTTCTCGTCCTCGCGGCCAAAGATCTGCGTGACCTTGATGCCGGACAGATTCTCCGACAGGTAGGTGTTGATGTCGGTGGTCGCGTCCTTGACCTTGCGGTAGGCCCGGCGGGAGAACTTGCGGAAGATGACCGTAAAAATCACGATGAACGGCACAAAACAGAGCACCATCAGCGTCAGCTCATAGTTGAGCGCCAGCATGGCGACCAGGATGCCGAGGATGACAAAGATGTTCTTGGTCAGCGTGACCAGCAGGTTCGTGAACATCATCGAGATGGCGTTCGTATCGTTCGTCACGCGGGTGACGAGCTTGCCGACGGGAATCTCGTTCAGCTGCTCGTGGGACAGTGACTCAATGTGGGTGAATAGGTCCTCGCGCAGGTCGGAGATGATGCGCTGGCCGACGCGCTGCAGAATGACGGCCTGGAAGTAGGTGCTGGCCATCGAGAAAACGAGCACGCCCGCATAGACGGCGACGCCCGCAAACAGCCGCGGCAGCTCGAACTCGCCTGAGACCAGCTCCTCCAGTGCGCCGACGATCAGCGGCGAGATGATGTCATAGGCAATCGAGAACAGCATTAAAAACAGCACAACGACGAATTTCGCCAGGTACGGCTTGGCGTACCCGGCCAGGCGGCGCAGAATCTCGCCGTCGTTCATCGTGCGCTCAAAGCCCATCGTATCTTTTTTGTCCTTGACGAGGGCGTAGGCCAGCACCAGCAGCGCCGTGACGACACCGATGACTGCGCCTACCAGCAACAGCGGATTTACGTTAGCCATGGCTGCCGCCTCCTTCCTCGTCCTCGAGCTTCTGCAGATCGACCATGCGGCGGTATTCGGCGCAGCTGCAATACAATTCATCGTGCGGGCCGACGGCCTCTACCCTGCCGTCCTCGATAAAGACGATCTTGTCCAGCTGCTCCACCGTCGAAATGCGGTGGGCGATCAGCAGCGTCGTCTTGCCCGCGCGGCTGGTCTTGAGGTTGTCGAGGATGATTTTCTCGGTGCGGGTATCGACAGCCGAGACAGAGTCGTCCAGAATCAGGATCGGCGCGTTTTTCAGCAGGGCACGCGCAATCGAGATGCGCTGCTTCTGTCCGCCGGAGACGGTCACGCCGCGCTCACCGAGTACGGTCTCGTAGCCGTCCTTGAAGTCCACGATGTTGTCCCGCACATCAGCCAGCGCGGCGGCGCGGTCAATGTCGGCCTGGCTGGCGTCGTCCACGCCGAAGCCGATGTTGTGGGCAATCGTGTCCGAGAACAGGAAGTTGTCCTGCGGCACGTAGGCGCAGGCGTCGCGCACCGAATGGATGGACACGGCGTTCACGTCCTGCCCGTCCACAAACAGCGTGCCGTCGGGCACATTGTAGGTGCGCAGCAAAAGGTCCACCAGCGCGGTCTTGCCTGCGCCGGTCTTGCCGACGATGCCGACGCTCTCGCCGGGCTTGATGGTGAACGATACGTCCTTCAGCACGTCGTACTCGCCGTCTGGGTAGCGGAACGTCAGATGGCGGAACTCAATGCCGCCGTGCGGATCGCGCAGGTCGGCGACGCCGTCGCGGTCCGCCACGTCGATGGGCGCATCCAGAAGCTCGGTAATGCGGTTCAGCGATGCCTTGCCGCGGGAGGTCTTTTCAATCAGCATCGAGATGGCCATGATGGGCCAGACGATGGCCTCAAAGTAGCCGATGTACTCCACAAGCTGACCTGCGTTGAACTGCCCGCGCCAGACGAGCCAGCCGCCGTAGCCCAAAATCACGCAGATGACCGACTCGACGAACAGCGTGACCAGCACCTCGAGCAGTGTTGCAATCTTGGTGTAGGCGACGTTGACCTCCTCGTTCTCCTTGTTGAGCCGGCGGAAGGCAATCAGCTCCTTGAGCTCCTTCACAAACGCCTTGATGACCGCAATGCCGGAAAAGTTCTCCTGCGCAAAGTCGGACAGGTCGGAGAACGCCTGCTGGCGCTCCTCCCACCGCCTGGTCATGACTTGGCTCATGACGGTGCCGAGTACGAACATGACAGCCGCCGGAATCAGCGCCAGAAGTGTTAATTTACAGTCCATCCGCCACATCTTGACCAGCGCCATAATGCCCAGCACGGCGGCGTCAAAGAACATCAAAATGCCGTCGCCGAAGCACTCCTGAATGGTGTCGAGGTCGTTGGTGTAGAGGCTCATCAGGTTGCCGACCTTGTTGACCTGATAGTACTGCTGGGACAGGCGGCGGCTGTGGTCAAACATCCGCTCCCGCAAATCGGCGGCCACGCTGACCGCTGACCCGAAGAAACAGACGCGCCACAGGAACCGCCCGATGACCATGAGCACGACGATCCAGATCATTGGCAGGCAGATGTGCTGAAACAGCACCTCCCTGGTAAAGGGCAGCGTCTGGCCGTCCACGACCACCTGCCCCAGATTTACGCCGTTGATGACCAGCCGGTACAGCTCCGGGATGAGCAGCTGAATGTAGTCCACCGTCAGCAGCGACAGAATGCCCAGCAGCAGCACCGGCGCGTGCTTGAGATAGTATCGGTTGATCGCTTTGCCGAAAATCACGGCGATCCTCCCTCCTTTTCCTATGGCAACACCGCACAATTCCCGCCTGACGGCTTAAGCACCGCTCCGGCGGCTGCGGCACGGCATCTGCGTTGCCAAAATGCTCGATAATACACAAAGTATTATCTGCGCTTTTGGCTTAGCAGCTGCCGTGCCTCGCTCGCCGTATCGGCACTTAGAATTGTGCGGTATTGCCCTATTTCTGCTTTGCACAAAGTACGACAAAATGCCGTAAAATATAAGTATATCGTACCAGCGCAGGTTCGTCAATGGGGACACAAAAAGTGCATTGTAGGCATTGTAGGGGCGGGGCGCAGCACGCCCGGCCCTGCGGCAGTCGTTCAGCTCCCGGGTCGATGACGAGCATCGACCCCTACATGCAGCGGATGCTTGCATCCGCGGAAACAAAAGAAAAGCCCCTTGCCGAACGTATCGGCAAGGGGCTTTCTCTGGTGCGCGGTACAGGACTCGAACCTGTGACCTCCTGCACGTCAAGCAGATGCTCTACCAGCTGAGCTAACCGCGCATATACGTCGCTGCGTTTCAGCGACGTATGTTATTATAGCATACTGCTTTGCGGAATGCAAGCCCTTTTTGCAAAAAAATCAGTCCAGAATCCGCCCGTCGGTGGAGATCGTTACGACCTGCCACGGAATGAACTTGCCGGACGCCTGCAAGGCGCGCTTGGCGGCATTTTCCAGCCCGCCGCAGCAAGGCACCTCCATGCGCACAACGGTGACCTCTTGAATATCGTTGCTGCGGATGATGGCGGTCAGCTTCTCACTGTAATCGACGTCGTCCAGCTTGGGGCAGCCCACCAGCGTGATGTGCCCGCGGATGAACCGCTCGTGGAACGCGGCGTAGGCGTAGGCCGTGCAGTCGGCAGCAATCAGCAGCCGCGCACCGTCAAAGTAGGGTGCGTTCACAGGCACCAGCTTGATCTGCACGGGCCACTGGCGCAGCTGGCTGGGGGCCGTCGTCGGGGCGCTCTCCCCTGCCTCGGCGGGGTGCAGGGCCTTGGCCATGCTGCCCGGGCAGACGTGCATCGCCTTGGGCGCACTGCCGGGGCAGCCGGGCGTGTGGGCGGCCTTGTGCTGCCTGGCGGCCTGCACGGCGGCCTCGTTGTAGGGCGCGGCCTCGCGCTGCTCAAACGTAATGGCCCCCGTGGGGCAGTGCGGCAGGCAGTCGCCCATGCCGTCGCAGTAGTCGTCGCGCATCAGCGTGGCCTTGCCGCCGATCATGGCAATCGCGCCCTCGTGGCAGGCGGCGGCGCAGGCCCCGCAGCCGTTGCATTTCTCCTGGTCGATGTGAATGATTTGTCGTTTCATGGTCAGCCTCCTTGACTTTGTGCTGTCATTTTACTACAATGGCAGCAAGAGTTCTGTTGTAGCAACAACATGTGAGGTGCATAATTATGGAATTGCCGGATGTACCACTGTTCCGTGGACTGACCGCCGACGAGGCCGAGGCAGCCGTAACCGCGCTGCGGATGCGCCGCAGGGCATTTGCCAAGGGAGAGATCCTGCTGGAGGCCGGGCAGAGAGCCCCGGCGCTGGGCGTGGTGCTGGCCGGGCGGGTGCACATGGAGCACCTGGACGTCTGGGGCAGCAAGACGCTGCTGGGCCAGGCCGGGCCGGGTGACCTGTTTGCCGAGACCTACGCCTGTCTGCCGGACGAGCCGCTGCGGGTCAGCGTTGTGGCCGCAGAAAACGGCGAAGCACTGTTTTTGGAGACCGGGCAGCTTTTGCAGTGCGGCTGCGAGCCATGGCGCTGGAAGCTGACGCAAAATCTTTTGCGCATTGCAGCGCGTAAAAATCTGGGGCTGGCGCAGCGCAGCCTGTACACCGCCCCCAAGACGATCCGCGGGCGGATCACGGCGTACTTTTCGGTGCTGGCGCGGCAAAACGGCAGCCTGCGGTTTACGCTCCCCTTTGACCGCCAGCAGCTGGCCGACCACCTTGGTGTGGACCGCAGCGCCTTGAGCAATGCGCTGAGCCAGATGCAGAAGGAAGGACTGCTGGTGATCGATAAGCGGGAGGTAGAGCTGAAACAGGTGGAGGAGATGTGAGGGAAGCTCAAACTGTCGAAAAAGTGCATTGTAGGGGCGAGCATGCTCGCCCGTGCCTGTTTGCCTTGGAAGAAACTTTCCCGGAAAATGCGTTGCTGCGGTAAGTTGGCGGGCGACCAATGGTCGCCCCTACACACGCAATAAGATAAGAATGCAATTTTTTGACACGCAGGGCTTCCCTAAGGGGGAAGGCTTGAAGCCTGTATAAAAAGGCCGCTGACAATTATGCCAGCGGCTTTTTTATACATTTATCGTACCACCGTCTCCACCTGCGGTGCGCCGCCTGCCAGCTGTTCCGCGGTGACAGGCTGTACCTCGCCGGGCTGGTCCAGCTTCTCGCGGGCTACGGCCAGCATCAGCTTGATGCGGTTTTCCTGGTTGACGCGGGTCGCGCTGGGGTCGTAGTCCACGGGGGTGATGTTCGCGTCCGGGTGCAGGGCGCGGATCTTATTGATCATGCCCTTGCCCACAATGTGGTTCGGCAGACAGCCGAACGGCTGGGCGCAGACAATGTTGCCGTAGCCGCCCTCGACCAGCTCGATCATCTCGGCGGTCAGCAGCCAGCCCTCGCCCATCTTGGCGCCCAGAGAGATGATGCCCTCGGGCTTTTTCATCAGCTCGCGGAACGAGCCGGGTGCGTAGAAGCCGTACTTGCGCATGGCGTCATAGCTGGCGCAGCCGATGCCGTCCAGCCAGCTCAAGAACGCGTCCGCGCCGCCCGCCACCAGCTTGTTGCCGCCGTACAGGTCGATGTCCAGCTTGTAGTTGGCCACGCAGTACTCCACAAAGCCCATCAGGCCGGGCAGGTTGACCTCGCAGTCCTGACTTTCCAGAAATTTTTCCAGATCATTGTTGCCCAGCGGCGAGTATTTGACATAAATCTCGCCGACGACGCCGACCTTGACCTTCGGCACGCGGGTGATGGGAATGGTCGCGTAGTCCGCGGCAATGTCGTAGAACCGGCGCTTCATGTCATGGGCGGAGTAGTTCTTGTCGTCGCGGATCCAGCCCTGTATCGTAGAGATCCACTTCTCGGTCATGGCATCGGCGTCGCCTCTGTGGTTCTCGTAGGCGTGGGTCTGGCTGCGCAGGGCGACCAGCATATCGCCGTAAAAGATCGACGCAATGACCTTGCGCAGCAGCGGCACGGTCAGCGGCAGACCGCTGCCCTTTTCCAGACCGGAGAAGTTCAGCGATGCTACGGGAATATTGCCGTAGCCTGCCTTGACGAGCGCCTTGCGCAGCAGCTTGATGTAGTTGGACGCACGGCAGCCGCCGCCGGTCTGGGTGATGAGCAGCGCGGTGTGGTCCAAATCGTATTTGCCGCTGTTCAGCGCGTCGAGAAACTGCCCGATGACGAGCAGCGCCGGGTAGCAGGTGTCGTTGTGGACGTATTTCAGGCCCAGCTGCGCGACCTCGCTGCCGCAGTTGCCGAGCACCTCGGTCTGGTAGCCCTCGCTGGCCAGTGCCGCCTGCATGAGCCGAAACTGAGTTACGGCCATGTTCGGAATGAGAATTTTATGGGTCTTTACCATGTCCTTGGTAAAGTTGGGGGTCATGTATTCCATGGAATTGCCTCTTACTTTTTATCCTCTTTGCGTTCTTCCAGCGCCGCAAACAAACTGCGCAGTCTTATGTTCACCGCGCCCAGATTTGTGATCTCGTCGATCTTCAGCTGGGTGTACAGTTTGCTGCCCGCCTGCAGAATCTCGCGGGTCTCGTCGGTGGTGACGGCGTCCAGGCCGCAGCCGAAGGAGACGAGCTGCACAAGGTCCATATCGGGGTTCTCGGTGCAGTATTTCGCGGCGGCGTACAGGCGGCTGTGGTAGGTCCACTGGTTCAGGACGGAGGTCTGGAACTTCTGCTCGTGCCAGCTGACGGAGTCCTCACTGATGACGGCAGCGCCCTGTCGGATGATGAGCTGGTCAATACCGTGGTTGACCTCAGGGTCAACGTGATAGGGGCGGCCCGCCAGCACAATGATGCGGCGGCCTTCCCTGCGGGCCTGCGCAATGATCTCGGTGCCCTTGTCGCGCAGCTGCTGCATGTGGCGGGCGTACTCGTCGTAGGCCGCATCAATGGCTTCGTGCACGGCCTTCCGGTCCAGCCCCGGGAAATAATGGTCCAGCGTCTGCTGGAATTTCTTGTAGAAATCCTTGCGGCGCTCGAGGTTGAAGTAATCGTAGATGAACTTCGTCGCCTTCAGCTCGGGGCAGTTGCCCTCGAGCACCTCGGGATAGTAGGCCACGACGGGGCAGTTATAGTGGTTGTCGCCCAGGTGCTCGTCCAAGTTGTAGCTCATGCAGGGGTAGAAGATCGCGTCCACGCCCTGCTCACACAGCCAGTGAATGTGGCCGTGGCTCAGCTTGGCCGGGAAGCAGGCCGTGTCGCTGGGAATCGTCGCCTGACCGCTCTGGTACAGCTTGCGGTTGGAGAAGGGGCTGACGACGACCTCAAAGCCGAGGCGGCTGAACAGCGTGTGCCAGAACGGCAAAAGCTCGTACATATTCAGGCAGAGCGGGATGCCGATCTTGCCGCGGCTGTTCGCAGGGGCTGCTGCCTTGCGGTAGCCGTCCAGCAGCTTGAGCTTGTAGGCGTAGAGGTCCAGGTCCTCGTTGTTGGCCTTGCCGGTCACGGGCTTGTCGCACCGGTTGCCGGAGATAAAGCGCTTGCCATCGGCAAAAACGTTGACGGTCAGCTGGCAGTGGTTGCCGCACCCCTGACACTGCACGGTGTTGACCTTCTGGCTGAAATGTTCCAGCTCCAGCTGGGTCAGCACGGTGCTGCGGGCGTGCGCGCCTGCCTTGGCCTTGCCGTACAGGGCCGCGCCGTAAGCGCCCATCAGGCCCGCAATGTCGGGGCGGATGACGTTGACGCCCATCTCCTTCTCAAAGGCGCGGAGCACAGCCTCATTGTAGAAGGTGCCGCCCTGTACCACGATGTTGCGGCCCAGCTCCTCGGGGCTGGACGCGCGGATGACCTTGTACAGCGCGTTCTTGACGACGGAGATGGACAGACCGGCGCTGATATTTTCAATCGAGGCACCGTCCTTCTGCGCCTGCTTGACAGACGAGTTCATGAACACGGTGCAGCGGCTGCCAAGGTCAACGGGCTTGTCGGCAAACAGGCCCAGCGCGGCAAACTCCTTGACGTCGTAGCCCAGCGCCTGGGCGAACGTCTGCAAAAAGCTGCCGCAGCCGGAGGAGCAGGCTTCGTTCAGGAAGATGTTGCTGATCGCACCGTCCTCAATTTTGAAGCACTTCATGTCCTGACCGCCGATGTCGATGATGAAATCCACGTCGGGCAAAAAGTGCTTGGCGGCGGTAAAGTGCGCGACAGTCTCGACAAGACCGCGGTCACAGTGGAACGCATTTTTGACGAGCTCCTCGCCGTAGCCGGTGGTGGTCACGCTGGCGATCTGCAGGCCCGGGTGATCCTTGTAGAGACCGAGCAGCGTATCCCTGACGAGCGGGATCGGGTTGCCGAGGTTCGGACGGTAGCGCTCGAACAGAATGTTCGCGTCGTTGTCGATGACGACGAGCTTGATGGTGGTGGAGCCGGAGTCGATGCCGATATGTACCGGCCCGCAGTCTGCGCCAGAGGGCAGGCAGGGCACGGTGGCCTTTAAGTGGCGGGCGTGGAAGTCCTCGTACTCCTGTTTGTTTGCGAACAGCGGCGGCAGGCTGACGTAGGTCGCTGTGGCGCTGTATTCGTCGAGACGCTTGGCAACCTCGCGCAGGTCGGATTCCTCGTCGGCATAGAACGCCGCGCCCATCGCGACGAAGAGCAGGCTGTTCTCCGGCAGGGTGCCGGTGACACCCAGAGTCTTATCAAAGCTCCGACGCAGCGTCCCGGAGAAGGTCAGCGGGCCGCCGAGATACAGGATGTTGCCCTTGATGGGGCGGCCCTGTGCCAGACCTGCAATGGTCTGGTTGACAACGGCCTGATAGATCGACGCCGCGATGTCGCCCGCCTGTGCGCCCTGGTTGATGAGGGGCTGGATGTCGCTTTTGGCAAAAACGCCGCAGCGGCTGGCGATGGTGTAGGTGCGGGTCGCGGCCTGCGCGGCCTTGTCCATCTCGTCGGCGCCCATCTTCAGCAGGGTCGCCATCTGGTCAATGAACGCGCCCGTGCCGCCGGCGCAGCTGCCGTTCATGCGGACCTCGGTGCCGTTTGTCAGGAAAAGAATTTTGGCGTCCTCGCCGCCCAGCTCGATGATGCAGTCGGTGCCGGGGGCCAGCCGGTTGGCGGCCACACGGGTGGCAAAGACCTCCTGCACGAAGGGGACCTTGCAGCTGTCGGCCAGGCCCATACCGGCGGAGCCGGAGATGGCTAAGTAGGCGCGGCCATCGGGCAGATATTCGGCGGCAACTTTCTCAAGCAGCGCCCTGCCCTTCTCTAAAATATGGCTGAAATGGCGCTCGTAGGTCGAATAGACGATCTGCCCGGCGTCGTTCAGCACAACACATTTAATGGTGGTGGAACCAATGTCCAGACCAACTCTCATAGGATTTTGCCTCCTGCGGATGGAGTGAAATTGCGGGATATGTGCGCCGGGTCTGCCCCGCGGCGATACAATATCAGATTATATTATACAGGGTTCTGCACGATTCGGCAAGAGTACGGTGCAGGAAAACACGTTGTCAAATGCAGAAATCTGTCCTAAAAAAAACACCGAAGCGGTGCAGGAAAGTCCTGCACCGCTTCGGCATCAAAAGAAAAGAGGAGTATGGATGAAAAACTTGGGGTTCTGTTCTCAGGCCCGGGTCCCTGCTCCCTTCCTGAGAACACTTATAGTATACCCGCCATTTGTGTTAAAGTCGTGAAGGAAAATTCAACAAATTAAGAAGGGTTTGTGAACAAACCAAGCCTTTTCCCCCCAGGGGGGAGCCGCTCTAAACAAAAACCACCCGGCGCAAAACCGAGTGGCTATGTACAAACTTATTGCTCCTCCCGGCCCAATTTGTCGATCTGATCCTGCAAAAGCTGGGAGATCGGGCGGCGGGTGTTGCGCAGACGGTGGACCGGGGCGGCAGGGGCCGTGTGGTGCACGGGCTGTGCCTTGGCCTTGACGCGCAGACGCTCGGCGGGCTTTTCGGGAGACGGGGCGGCAGGCTTGGCGGCAGGGCGCGGCGGCATCGGTGCGGGAATATCCGTTTCCGGTGTGCCCTGCGCAAAGCTGCGCATATCGGTGCCCAGATCCTTCAGCTCGGCCTCGGTCTGGTCAAGCGCCTGATAGATGGCCTGCGTCAGGCCGTCTAAATCCAGCGTGGCGGCGCTCAAGCGCTCGTCCACGCGGGCCAGACGCTCCCGCACCAGCATGACGCCCGACGCAATGCTGCGGGCATTCTCTGCCATGCGGTTCTTCTGGGTCTCGGCCTGCTGCTTGAGCTCCCGCTCTGCGCTCTCGGCGTACAGGCGGGCATCGGCCAGGATCTTGCCGGCCTCGAGCTTGGCCTCCCGCACCAGATCGGATGTGGGGGCAGCCGGGGCGGCGGCAGTGTTCAGCGCGCGCGCGGTGGTCAGCTGCTTTTGCAGCTCGTCCACCTGCTGCTGCAGATCGTGGCATTTCAGCTGCCAGATGTTGGCGTTTTTCTGGGATTCCCGCTGGGTGGACTGGAAGGAGGCCGTCTTTTTCTTGATGGTCTCCAGCTGTTCGTCCGCCTCGCGGCGCTTGGCCTCGGCCGTGTCTGCACGCTGGGTCGCGGCAGCCAGCTCGGCCTTCAGGGCCTCCATGCGGCTGTCGGCGGTGCCTCGCTCGCTGCGCAGCTCGTCCAGCTTGGACTGTAGCTGCTGCAGCTGGCGGTTGTACTCCAGCTCGTGCTGCTGGGCCTCGTTGGCCAGTGCGTTCATGTAAGCCAGCACGTCATTTTTATCAAAGCCGAACAAGCTGGAACGAAAACCCTGTTCCTGAATGTTCATCGGTTCAGACGGCATGGCTTTTTACATCCTCTCGCAAAAAAATCATTAAGAACGCTTGTTCAGGATGCTGAGCAGGTCGTCAAAGTAATCGCCGTCATCCTCTTCCTCGGCAGGGGCTGCGGGCTGTGCGGCCACAGGCGTGTCCATGCCGGTGCTGAAGGACTGGGTGAAGATCGGGTTGGGCATGACGGGGTTGACCTGCGGCTGGACAGGCTGCACGGGCTGGACCGGAGCAGCGGCAGGCTGTGCGGCGGGCTGGGTAGCGGCCTGTGCGGCACGCTTGGCGTCAACATGGGCCTGAATGGGCTCGTCGACCTCGGGCGTGCTCTCGAAGCCTGTGGCAACGACGGTAATGCTCATCTCGTCGCTCAGGCGCTCGTCGAACGCAGTACCCCAGATGATGTTGGCATCGGGATGCGCACTCTGGGTGATCATGCTGGCAGCGGTCTCGACATCCTCCAGGCCGATGTCGGGGCTGGAGGTGATGTTGATGATGACGCCGCGTGCACCGGCAATGCTGGTCTCCAGCAGCGGGCTGGAGATGGCAGCCTTGGCGGCGTTCTCGGCCTTGCCGGCGCCCTTGGCAACGCCGACGCCCATGTGGGCAAAGCCGGCGTCCTTCATGATGGAGCGGACGTCTGCGAAGTCCAGGTTGATGAAGGCAGGAATGTTGATCAGGCTGGAGATGCTCTCAACGCCCTGGCGCAGCACGTTGTCAGCGGCCTCGAAGGCGTTCATCAGGGTGATCTTCTCCTGGCTGATGAGCTTCAGGCGCTCGTTGGGAATGACGATCAGGGAGTCGACGTGCATCATCAGGGAAGCGATGCCCTGCTCGGCCTGCGCCATCTTGCGCTTGCCCTCAAAGGCGAAAGGCTTCGTGACGATGCCGACGGTCAGGATACCCAGGTCATGGGCCGTCTCGGCCACGACAGGGGCAGCGCCCGTGCCGGTGCCGCCGCCCATGCCGGCGGTGATAAAGACCATCTGCGCACCCTTCAGCGCGTTGGTGATCTCGTCCTTGCTCTCCTCGGCGGCGCGCTGGCCGATCTCCGGGTCAGCACCGGCACCGCGGCCCTTGGTCAGCTTGGCACCAAGCTGGACCTTCTGGGTGGCCTTGGAGTTGAGCAGAGCCTGCTGGTCGGTGTTCATCGCGACGAACTCGACCCCGGACAGACCGGACTCCACCATGCGGTTGACGGCGTTGCCGCCGCCGCCACCTACGCCGATAACCTTGATATTGGTTACATTTTGCATTTCTTCGTCGAGAACGAATGCCATGAGTGTATCCCCCTAAAAGTGATGTTGTGAAACCGGATTCCTGGGGTGCACCCACGCATGGGCACACTAATCCGTGATTTTTTACATATAACTGTTTATAAGGATAGCAAATTTTCCGCGCAATTTCAATACCTTAGCGAGAAATTCATAAAAAAATACGGCCTGCCCTGCCCTTTTGGACAACGCAGGCCGCGATAGAGACTGTATTTTTAGTGCAAAGCTACATACTTTGTGTAAGAATGTGAAAAAATTGAGAAGCGGAGCTGCCATGATTGGCCGTGTACCGGGGCGGCTCCCCCGTAGGGGCCGGGCATGCCCGGCCCGGTGGTGTAACGTGAGCGGCAGTCTGCGGGCAGCCTCAGGAGATCTCCGCCCCCAGCCCCCGCAGCGCCCCGGGCAGGTCCTCGTACCCGCGGGGGATGTGCCCGGGGTCGCGCAGGCGGGTCTCACCGTCCGCGGCCAGTGCCGCCGCCAGAAGCGCCGCTCCGCCGCGCAGGTCGGGCGCGGTGACGTCCGTCCCGTGCAGGAAGGCC
>ERZ773216.2039-NODE-2039-length-21553-cov-3.614662_pt1 | contig 21553 bp, 10 predicted proteins | sample MGYA00511259_ERZ773216 | MGnify/ENA primary metagenome ERZ773216 (study PRJEB29015, sample SAMEA2737764) | human gut metagenome | biome: human gut; feature: human-associated habitat; material: faeces | place: China | collected 2012 ... | reverse complement strand
AGTATAGAGAAGGAAAAGGCGTTTGAATATAAATGTGTAAAGTATTTTTGTGATCACGCAGATGCTGTAATTATGTTGACAGCTACGCCTTTGCAGACAAGAGATGACGATTTGTTTACGTTATTGAATGTATTGCGTCCGGATATAGTTATAGATAAGCCAACATTTAAAATGATGGCAAGACCGAATGAATATGTATCTGCATGTGCATCTATTGTTCGTAGAGCTGGTGAAAACTGGAAAGAAGAAGCTATGGAAAAATTAAATGGTATATTGGAGACACAGTGGGGCGAAAATGTTGTTGCTGCCAATCCTGCGTATGTATCTACGATTCAAATATTACAACAGGAAAAGATTTCCAGAGAGGAACGAGTGAAACTTATTTCTGATGTGGAGAGTTTGCATAGTTTTAATTTTATGCTGAACAGAACCAGAAGAAAGGATATTCAAGATTTCTGTATTCGTCGTTCATTTACATTGGAAGTGGAATTCACTCTGGCACAGCAGGAGTTGCATGATGAGTTATTGCGGTTTGAACAGAATGCCCTGATGCAACTACATGGGGATGTCCGTTCCATTCCATTTATGATGTCTACAATCAAACGACAGGCAGCCAGCTGTATTTTTGGCCTGGCACCGTATGTTCGTTTCTTGATTGAACGAAGGTTTCAGCAGATTGAAAATGATCCGGACAATGAAATGTCGGGAATTGAATTTATGGGAGTTAATGCATTAGCATTAGAAAAATTGGCAGAAAAACTGCTGAATATAGCGGATCATTTGCCTGAGGAGGATCCGAAGTTTGACCATATGATGACAGTTATTCAAGAAAAGCAGACATTAGAGAATAATAAAATCATTATTTTCAGTACATTCCGTTTTACCTTGAGATATTTGAAAGATAAACTTAAGGCGGTAGGCCTTCGGGTGGAACAGGTGGATGGAAGTGTAAAGGATACAATGCGCCAAGAGCTGAGAACTCGATTTGAATATCCAAAGGAAGATAAGGATGCTATAGATATTTTACTGTTTACAGAAGTTGGTTCTGAGGGGTTGGATTATCAGTTTTGTAATATGATGATTAATTATGATCTACCGTGGAATCCGATGAAAATTGAACAGAGAATTGGTCGAATTGATCGTAGAGGTCAGAGAAGTGAGGCTGTTAGTATTTACAATATGATTACTAATGGTACAGTTGATGCGGATATTTATTATCGTTGTTTGAAGAGAATTGGTATTTTTGAGAACAGCATCGGTGAATGTGAGGAGATTCTGGGTGATATTGCTGTACAAATAGATCAGATTGCTGTGGATGCTAGTCTGACTGATGAAGAGCGAAAAGAAAAATTGGAGCAGATGGCGGATAATGAAATTCGTAAGATTCAAGAGTTGACAAAGCTTGAGGAAGAAGAGAAAGAATTTTTTGGCTTTAATATTTCAGAGTATACTACAACGCAGGAAATCCATAATGCAGAGAATCCATGGTTATCCCAAAAGAACTTGCAGATTATGATTGAACAATATCTGAATCATCGTTTAGGTCAGGGAACTTATATTGTTGGTGATGGAGAAGTCAAACAGCTTCGTTTGTCAGCAACAGCAAGGCAAGAGCTTCGAGATGATTTCAGAAAATTACCATCCGGACGAAATGCTGTAAGACAGAGTTGGGATATCTATCTAAAAGGCAAGGTTCCTTTACACAAGATTACATTTGACTCAGATGCAGCTGAGAAGAACAGGAATGCATTTTTTATTACTACTATGCATCCGTTGGTTAAGCAAGCAGCAGCTTACTATAAAACAACGGAAAAGGCATATATCCGATTACAGTATGCTAATGATGATTTGCAAAATGGTATTTATCATTTCTCTGTTTATGCGTGGACATATGTTGGTATTAATCCACATTTCAAATTGGTGGTGGTTTGCGATGATGATGTAATTGCGAGTGAACTGCCAGATATTTTGCAGGAAGCACAAAGCTGTGCAGCTGCTGTGAATATAAAGCCTTATGATTGGGACATCCTAGAGAAAAAGCAGGTTAAGCTTTGGCAGGAAGAGAAAAACACGGAGATTACGAAGGCAGAAACCGTATCAATTTTTAAGATCGAGAGTTTGACCAATAACTGGAGAAACAGGAAGAGGTCTTTGAAACAAAAAACCATGGATACTTCAAGTGAGAGTATCCGAAGAATGTATAACAGTGAGCTTGAATCTGCTCAGGATAAATATGATGCAAAGGTTGCTGAGATTAAGCAAAAAGTTGCACAGACAGATATACATACAACATTGATTGCAAATGGCATTTTAGAGGTTATTTAGGTTACTTAAATATGATGTAACGGAGGAAGAAGATATGATGGAAAGGACAATGGCAGATAAGGTCATACAACGTCAGGATAAGGATGGTATGTTACGTCGAGCCTTAGAGAGAATTATTCAGTTGTATACAGATAAGTCACACTTTGTATACGAGCTTCTGCAGAATGCTGAGGATGCAGGTGCTACACAAATTAAGTTTATTCAGCATGAAGACTGTTTAGAAGTCTTGCATGATGGTCGTCCCTTTTCGCTTGATAATTTGCAGGGACTTTGTGATATTGGCAAATCTGATAAGATTAGTGATTTGAATCAGATTGGAGAATTTGGAGTTGGCTTTAAATCTGTTTTCGGTATATGCGAAACTGTAAGATTGTATAGCCATCCGATAAAGATAGATGAAGTAAATGAATATGAACCTTTTGCTGTGGAGATCTGTGATTTTACTCATCCGGAGGCAATACAGGATGAAGAAATTAGCTATGGATATACAACAAGATTTGTATTTCCATACAAAGTGGGTTTTACCTTTTCTGGTTTTGAGTCTATTAAAAGCCTAAATGAGGTATTATCTGTAAGATTGCAAAATCTTGGAATTACTACGCTTCTTTTCATGAAGAATCTCCAGAAAATTGATTATGTGATTGACATACCGCAACTTAAAACAGCTGGTTCTTATATGCTGGAGAAGAATACAATAAATGACCATTGTGTATTGGTTTCGGCATTCGGAGAAACTGACATAACCAGTAACCCAAAGGAAAAAAGGGGAAAGAAAGAAGAGCAGATTTCATATTTGGTTTTTACCAGACCTGTGACAGGAATTCAGATGGGGCGTACTATTGATATTGCTTTTACTGTCAGTATTGGAGAGGCTGGCGAATATACATTTCGCAAGTCAAAGTATCCATATATTTCGGTGTATTTTCCTACAGAAACAGAAAGCAAGCTTAAGTTTATTGTACAGGGACCATATCGTACCACACCGAATCGGAGTAGTGTGCCGGCTGATGATAAGGATAATATCCAGTTAGCAGAACAGACGGCAAAGCTATTGCGGGATAGTGTACGAGAACTGCGAGATGCTGGAAAATTAAATCTATCTTTGCTCAATATTCTTCCGATTGATGAAGATGAGTTTGAAAATGCGTTGCTGTTTAAATGCATGTATGTTATGACAGCGGATATGATGCAGGAGGAGCAATTCTTAATCTGTAAGGATGGTTCATATGTTTCGCCTGAGAATGCAAAAATAGCCAGAGGTAATGATTTTTCAGAAGTATTTACTGACGAGCTCTTGACGGAACTTCTGGACGATGGCAAGGAGTATCATTGGCTTCCAGCTGTGCTCACTGAGACCAATAAGCAATATAAGTATCTATACTCATTTTTGACGGATATATTAGAAATAGAAGTTATGCGTCCTGAAAATATGAGTAGTTATTTTAATGAGAACAAAAGCTTTTTGCCAAAGAGAGATGATGAATGGTTGGTAAAGCTTTATACCATGTATGAGAAGGTTAGCGGTGCATTCTCTAAGCAACGTGGAGGTTCTAATATGCTGTTGGCAGAATTCATAAAGACTTCAAAGGGAAACTTTGTATCCCCTTACAGGAGAAGTGACGGAAATCAAAATTATAGGTATAGTTATATGTATCATGGTTATGAGAATTCAACATATTTTCCGAATGTATTCTTGCCATCAAAAAATGTAGCGCAGATGGATGATATTCCGTTTGTGGACGAGGTGATTTATTATAAGTGTAAACCCTTCTTTACGGAAATTTTGGCCTTGCAGAAACCGAATGAGTATGAATTTTTCATTAGAGATTTTGAAAGGCGTTATAAAGAAGAAAAGCCAATGTCTGATGCTCAGCATATTATAGATGTGAAGCATTTGCTGAAATATAGGAGCAACGAAGATTATATAGAAGAAGTAGATGAGCTTATTAGGAAATATTTGATGCTAAAATGTAAAGAAGATGGTAAGAGCTTTTATGTAAGCCCATTTCGGGAAAAGGTGTATTTTCCAAAAACAGAAGATGGAATGAGTATCGAGTATTATTTCAAGAATATCCAGAAATATGCGTATGTGGATTTGGATTTTTATTTGATTGAGGATGTTGGAGAAGACAAGTTAAGTATGTTAGGAGTTTCAAGAGAAATTGCAATTGGTCAGGACAGGACAACAGGAGAATATAATACTGGAAAGCCAGGAAGACGGCCAGATTGGATAACATATGGAGATTTTAGGTGGAAACTAACCTTGAAAAAATTAGACGAAGTTTTAGAGTACATTTCGGCACATCCAAAGGCGGCAGATTCTATGGCAAAATCGAGCTTTATATTCCGGTTTTTGCAAAAGAATGAGTGTCGTCTGATGGGAGATGTGCATATTGGAGGCAGTACATCAAATCAACATAATGCCTTTTCTGAAATTGTCACAACATTGAGGCATGATGGTAAGACATATCGTTATTATAGATCATCTTGGAATGGTAAATGGCTTTTTACGGAATCTGGGGATTTGGTATCACAGAAGGAAATTTCAAAAAGAGATTTGAATTCACAACTATATGGTGATATTAACTGGGATTCATCGTTGTATGATATTCTTGGATTTGCAAAAAACACGGCAGACCAGCTTGAGGATGCAGCAAAAGACTATGACCGTCTTTCTGATGAAAAAAAAGAGCAATATTTTGAAATTGAGTTCCAGAGAAGGTTTGGTATCCCTGTAACAGAAGCTGAAAAATTGCTAGAAGGAACAGTTTCAGAAGAATATAAACCCTATAAGATTGCTGAAGAGGTATTTGAATTTCCATCTTCTAATATTAAAAATTGGGATTCACTACGAAAACATGTGGCTGAGGTGCTTTGTTTTGCAAGTCCAGTTAAATATGAGTATGCTGTTCGCCGAATTCGAGTAAGCAGGCCAGAAAGTGAAGTTAAGGCATACTTAAAGAACATGTATAAGATTGATGGCCAATACAAGTATGCATGTCAGATGTGTCATGATGCATTTGCTAATGTAGAAATGTGTCAGATTGTAAACGGGCCCGCAATTGAATTGGATGCTATGAATTTGTGCCTGTGTCCAAATTGTGCTAGAGAATACAAAAAGATGAAAAGTGATTCTGACAATGTGCAATGTTTTTTGAATAGTATAACAGAATTGGAAGACTCAGAAATAAGTGGCACAGATCCGGTTGAAATGAAATTTGATGGCGAGTCAATTTGGTTTACACAATCGCATATTGCGGAAATCAGAGAGCTCATGACATTGCAGAATGAAGCTGATAACTACAGCAAGGATCTGTCAAAGAAAGCAGGTATGAGAAATATCAGAGAAGATGAAGCTGCTGTAACATCTGCGGAAGAATTAGTTAATGTTGGCACGGATGTTTATAAAGAGTATATTGGTAAGCGCATTTATCATACAGGACATAAAGCATATGGTATAGTAATTAACTGTGATGGTACCAATATAGAGGTGCAGTTTGAAAACGGAAATCGTGCTGGTCAGAATGTAAAATTTTCGTTGCAAATGTGTATTGAAAAAGGATTGTTGTTGGTAGTATAGGAGGCGATTTGATAGATATAAAGTATGGAGATGACTTCTCAAGGAGGTGAACATTTTTTGTCTAGCCTAAAAGATAATACCTTATGTTTTATCTGATGTCTATCAGGAATCGTCGGACATGATAATTATTTAGGATAACATCTGATGAAGGGAGAAATCTTTCTTCTGTTATCTGATAAAGGAACTTGTTGCTCAAGTAGTCTTATTGACAGCATCATTTTCTCCATCGCCGGAGAACTGTGTCAGTAATGTTTATGTACATAAGAAATCACTCCTGAATTAAATTTTTATACTATTAAACCATACAAGTACATAGAAAATCATAGAAATTGACAAAAAAATTGTGTGTATTAAGGTTTTATGCTACGTTTTTTGTTTATGTAACTGTCAAACTCCCAAATTGCTCAAAGATGAAGTTGCATACTATAAAGATATCTATCATAAGAAGGGAATAAAAGAGTTCGTGGAAACTTTGAATTTTTAGTAGATAGGGGTTGACGAAAAATCTACAATGTGATAAAATCAAATTACCTGTTAGGTAATTTGATTTTATCGTTATTAGGAGGGGGAATTGGAGTTACAATATGTATCAGAAAAAATTAAAATACAATGTACTAGTGTAAAAGCTGCAAAAAAATTATTTGGTGGAGATAACGTATTAGCTACAAGCCTTCTTGCGAGAATAAATGCATTGGAAAAGGCTGATACTATAAAGGATATTATTGTGCAGCCGACATTTCATTTTCATAATTTAAGTAATAAGAACGGAAGAAACTTAGAAGGATTTTTTGCAATTGATGTTAAATCAAGAAGAGAACAATGGCGTATTATTCTTCAACCTTTAGACGAAAATAAGAATCCGTTTAATCCATGTTATATAGACCAGATATCGTCATATGTTAGAATAGTAGAAATAACGGAGGTGAGCAAGCATTATGAGTAATTATATTGAATACGATGACAAAATTGCTTTTCATCCAGGGTATTATATTAAGGAAATAGTTGAGGATAGTGGATTGACACAAGAAGATTTTGCGAAAAGGCTTGATACCACTCCCAAAAATTTAAGTCTTCTAATTCGTGGAGAACAGAGTTTATCAATTGATATCGCAATGAAATTATCCAGAATGATAGGAACAAGTGTTTCTTACTGGCTTAATTTACAGAATGCTTATGATGCATTGATAGCAGAGTTTAAATCAAAGGAGGAGCTTGCCCAGGAAAGAGTTATTTTCTCTTTTTTAGATTATAAATATTTTCGGGAACACTTTGGTTTACCAGATTTGCCTAGAAAAATTGATGAACAGATAGTATATGTTCGGAACTTTTTGAATGTTTCTACGCTTACGGTTTTAAAAAAGAGAGATATGGCAGTAAATTTTCGGAGTGCTACAGGAGAATTGGCAGAAGCAAATATAATTAAAGCAAATATTATGGTTCAGATAGCAACGAATATAGCTTTAAAAACGGAAGCTTCTAAATTCAATAAAACACTTTTTGAAGAAGCTGTGAGATATGCCCTTACATTGACAAAAAATCACAGTACATTCTATCCACTTATAAGAGAAGCTTTTGCTAAAGCGGGTGTTATTTTTGTTATTCTTCCCAATATTTCTGGTTCAAAAATTAATGGAGCAACTAAAAAAGTTGGTAATAATATTATGTTGATGGTAAATGATAGGAGACTTAATTCGGATACTTTCTGGTTTACATTATTCCATGAGATTGGACATATTATGAATGGAGATTATGGAATTTCTTTTGATGCAGAGTCAGGAGAACAGGAAGAAATTGCTGATAAATATGCGGAGAATATGCTAATTCCTTATGAGTTGTATAGAAAATTTATTGAAGAAAATAGATTTGATGTCCAGTCAATTAGCATATTTGCAAAAAAAATTGACAGAGACCCTGGAATTGTGCTCGGAAGACTGTTGAACGATGGAAAAGTTGCCTATAATGATTGGACTTTAACTAGTCTTAGACACAAATACAGAGTGAAAACGTTATAAACGGGATAGTTCTTAGTTATCCTAATATGATAGTGCTTAATTATATGAAAAGGGAAACGATTGAGTATTTGACAAAAATTTTTATGAAATAGAATGAAGATTAGGAAGATATGTTATAATGTGAATGACGGATAACTAAAAGTTATCCGTCATCTTAAAGTTTTATCAGAGTAATATGGCTTTGCGAGTGCTAAATTTTAATATTGTAATCAGGTGTTCTGCTCTCTGAAACAGAGGGTGGATTTTTTATACACTTTTTTATGAAAACGTTGATTTTCCTTGAATTTCAAGGGATGGCGGAAGTCCGCCATCCCTTATTCTGGTAATTTGGCGGACTTCCCTTATATACTTTGACTGTCTTGGTGTCTATAATAAGACCAGCAGGTGATGCATCATATTAGTTAGGAACAAGGAGGAAAAAATTTATGGATACTCAAACAAGGTATAGTGGAAAATTAAAAAAGGTAAACCTGAAAATTAATTTAAAAACAGCATTTATGACGGGGCTGGTAACAATGCTCGGGCTTGCCGGCACGATGACCGCAGATGCTGCTACCATCAGCGATGACGGAAAATATACCCTGATTATGGACGTTATGGATGGAGACATCAACGGCGAGGAATATGGAAAAATGATACGGTTCAATGTTGAGGATGGGGAGACGACCGTTAAACTGTCCGAACTAACGGAAGGAATAGTTCCATTCAGGGATGGAAATGAATTTGAATATTGGGGAAAGGGTATCTTTGGGGATGAAAGAGCCGATGAGGAAATCCCAATCACAGATTTTAATCACAGCGGCACATTTGGGGATGAAAGCTATTCCAATGGTTATATGATTCAGGCTGTCTTTTCAGATAAGATAATGCAGGGAACAGGAACGTATTATCTGACACTCGACCCATTTGGAGGCACATTAAATGGTGAGAAAAAGAAGTTAAGATTAACAAGTAAATCCAGTGAATATACAACCGTGGATTTATCAGAGTATACAGCAGTAAGACCGGGATATACCTTTGTGGGCTGGGCAATGGATGGAAATTTTGTAACTTCTGTTGATTCGAGTTATTTTGCAGATAAGGATGCAGTCCAGGTAACGGCAACATATAAGAAAAATTCTTTCGATGGCGATTATACCTGGGTAACTTTGAATGCAAATGGCGGAACGATTGATGGAAAAGCTTCGGAAAAATATGATTATGTGGGCGGAGCAAATTCAGGAACCGATATGTCCGTCTTCCAGTATGTGCCGGTAAGAGAAGGTTATACCTTTCATGGCTGGAATACAAAAAGCGATGGAAGCGGATCAAAGGTGAATTATCTGTACTGGGCATACTGGAGAAACGAAGGCGAATCCATATTTGAAAGAGATACATTAGTAGATAATATGTATAAAAATCTGATTTTATATGCAAGCTGGACAAAAAATGCAGAAGAACCGGCCACATCAGAACAGCCAACGACACCGGAAGAACCGACCACACCGAAACAGCCTGCAGGAGATACTGTAAAGGAAATCCAGGGTACAGGAGATGTGAAAACAAACATTGAATTTGCAGACGGAATAAACAAAGCTTATAAAGTGGATATTAAAAAGGTAGAAATCAAAAAAGAACTGGCAGATAAGCATGTAAAATTCATTGCAGATATTAATGTGCTGAATGGGGATTCCGTGGTAAAAATCAGCGATACAAAAATGAAAATCAGCATTGCAATGCCAGATGATTTAAAGGGATACAATAAATATGAAGTAGTGTATATTTTAAATGATGAAATAAAGGAAACCATCCCGGCAACGGTGGAAAATGGAAATATTGTATTTGAAACATCCCATTTAAGCCAGTATGGAATTGTTGCAACAAATGTAGAGACAACGGATCAGGAAACAACTGCATCTATCAGCCAGACAACAGGCAATAAAACAGCTACAGCAGTAACTACAGGAAACAAGACAGCCGGCAGCCCTAAGACAGGAGATGAAAACCATATGATGATCTGGATTGCCGTATTAGTCCTGTCCTGCACAGGTGTAGTCAGCTATACAATGAACAGCAGCCGAAGAAAGTTGGATCAATAGCAGCAGAAGAAAATAAAAAGAAGGAGGTATGCAGGATGAAGATTGCAAAGAAAAGGCTGATATCCATTCTACTGGCGGTGTGTCTGGTTATCGGAATCATGCCGGTCAGCGGATTGGCGGCAAAGAGCAGTTCTTTTGACGCGGCCGGCGGAAAAGTAACGTATGAAATTATGGATGATGGAACCGTTACCATTACCGGCTGTGATACATCGGTAACAGCGATAGAGATACCGGATACACTGGAAGGTCTGCCGGTAACGAAAATTGCAGATTATGCTTTTAATACTGATAACTATAGTCATGCCCATGAGGCACTTACTTCGGTAAAACTGCCTTCAACACTTGAGGAAATTGGTCAGAGTGCGTTCGGTGGATGTAAAAATCTTACGGATGTAAATTTTGCGGATTGTGTATCATTGACTACGATAAAAGAATACGCATTTGAAATTACAGGTTTTACTTCTGTAACATTGCCTGCATCCGTATTGGAGATTGGATGGGCTGCTTTTGCAGCCTGCCCGCAGCTTATGGAAGCAGATTTTACTGCATGTACAAATCTGGAAGTAGTGGAGGACAGTTTGTTCGGTGAGAACAGTCAGTTAGTATCGGTAAAACTGCCGGAATCAGTAAAGGTCATAAATAGGGAAGCATTTGCATTTTGTACCTCTCTTTCTGAAATAGACCTTTCCGGATGCCGGAATCTTACCGAAATCGGGGAAAAAGCCTTTTATGGAGATACTGCACTTACGGATTTAAAGCTGCCCGCAGGTTTAAATTCGGTTGGAAAAGAAGCATTTGAATCCTGCACTTCACTGGAAGATCTGGATTTATCCGTCTGCACTTCGCTTACAGAGATTGGAGAATTAGCATTCAGACAGATTCCAGTGACTTCCCTTTCCTTTCCGGCAAGCCTGGAAGTAATTGGAAGAGGAGCATTTGACGAATGTGAACAGCTTAGCAATGTGACATGGCCGGAGAACAGCCAGCTCAGGGTGCTTTCCGGATTCGGCCGTTGTGCGGCATTGCCGGTATCGGTTTATAACGAAGGAGTATCGCTGCCAAAGGTAACGGTAATCGGGGAGGAAGCTTTCCGGAACAATTACTTTGAAAGTGTGACCATTCCGGAAAATATCAGGGAGATTGGAAATTCTGCTTTTACGGGGGATGGAGAGGATTATACATCACAGTTAAAATCACTTACCATTCTTCCGGGGGTGGAAACTATCGGAGAATATGCTTTTACCGGCTGCCCGATAGAGGGAACACTGAATATTCCGGAAAGTGTCAGTGAAATCGGATCTGAGGCTTTTTCAGGAACGAACATTACCGGAGTGAATCTTGCTTTTGGTGTGGAAACGATTGGTGAGGGAGCTTTTACATCTTGTGAAGGACTGGAAGGAACAACGATTATTGTGCCGGAATCAGTCAATCTGGTCGGCAGGGAGGCCTTTGAGTGCATCGCTCCTGACAAGCCGTTGACCGTAGAATTCCGGAATCGCGATATCATGCTGCAGGAGGCTTTATATGATGGTCAGGTAAGCGTAGGAGAGAAACAGTATTATACCGCATTTAGTGATTCTTATGAGGCTTCCAATATTATTATACGGGCATATGAGAAAGATTCCAATGGCGATACATCCATGATGAAACTTCTCTATGATGCTTTGGTAAATGATCCGGACAGAGACCCTGAACATATTTATCAGTTTGAAGCAATTTCAGATGAAACCTGTACTGTTTCCGGGATGATACCGGATAATGCTAAAATCAGGCTGTATGTCAACGGAAGGGAAGTGCCGGTGCAGATAAAAGATGGCAGCTTTTCCGTACTGGTGGACAAGGGGACAACAGTTGAAGCAGAGGTCAGCAGGGATGCATATTATGAGAAACATTTTATTAAGACAGATATCGGTGCAGACTGGGATTTGGGCGAAATTACATTTACAGAAAAAGAAAAAATTCCTTCCAATCGTCTGATGCTTGTAGATTTTCAGAATGTGACCGTCAGCAGTTTTGAAAAACTCAGCATGACACTGGCGGAAGGCAGTACGGTTCTGAACGAAGGCAGTGATTATACGCTGCAATATCCGTATATTGCACTGGCACAGAACGTAACAGCGGATACACTGACACTGAGCATAGATGCGGATGGAATTTCCTGCACCGGTGCAAGTGTGACAGCCGACCGCAGCAGTGGTGTATTTCAGGTATCACTGACACCGTGGGGAAAAGCCGGTATCACGGCAGAAAGTGAATTTGCCGGGGATAACAATATCCTGGTATTTTCCGGTGACGGCGCAATGGTATGCCACGGTACAATTACCAGTAACGGGCTGTTTCTTACGGATGCCCTGAAAGCAGGAACTTATACCGTCGCTGCATTTAATGCAAACGATAGTTTTTCCACCGTTTCTTCCATCGATGGGCTGAAAGCCATGGGACTGGAAGCGGGCAGAGATTATGCAAAGAAGTCCGTCCAGATAACAGATGACAATCAGGCGGAGATAACACTGAATGTTCCGATCTTAAAAACGAATGTTTCAGATGTTCTGAATCAGGACAAATGCAATGTAATCGCCAGCCAGAATAAGATAATTGCCGGTCAGAGTCTCCGTACAAGAGTTTATTACAGCTTTGCAGACGGAAAAACAGGCACGGTTACAGTGGCACTGCCGAATGGTGTAAAACCGGATATTATTTATACCCAGGATGAAGTATTAAAGCAGGGAACGGATTACACTTTAGAGAATGATATTTTAACAATTCCGGTAAAGAAATCCGAGGGATTGCTGTATATGCGGCTGATATTTACAAAGCCGGGCTGGCAGAGTGTTTCCGTTTCGGGAACGGTTAAAAATGTGACAGCGCCGGTTGGCAGTACAACAGTTCAGGTGCAGGGACTTTGTTTAGAACCGGAATCACAGATTCTTACGGAACGCACCGGAAATGTTGCAAATATAACTGCAGCACCGGATTCGGAAGTAGAACTGCGTCTGGATGGTGAGACAGTTGCTTCCGGCACAACAAACAAAAGCGGAACACTGCGTCTGACTTATGATTTGCCGGAAGATATCCTCAGCGGACAGCAGTTCCGGCTGGAGGCTGTCTGTGGCGGTGAGAGAAGTGAGACAACGGTATCCTATGTTATAAAAGAATCAGGACTTGAAACATGGTATTTCTATTGGAATGATAATAAAGAGTTTTTATTTAATGTATCGGATCAGGATATAAAGACATCTTATTATACGGAGGTTTATGTTGGTGAATATCTGTATTTTGCAGCAACATTTCTTGCAGAAACCGAGCCGACCGATGTAATCACTTATGTGGGCATGACAAACGGAGATGTGGAATATGTTCCAATGTCACTGGTTAAGACAGAAAAAGTTACAACTCCGGGAAAAGAACAGAACCGCTATACATTTTCCGGAAAAATGAAAGCAACAACCAGGGTTGCGGAAGATTTTGCACTGGACTGGAACGATGACAGCGAGTATTTTACTTACGATGTATCGACGGCTGCGCAGATTGAGAAAAAAGCGGCGAAAGTCACAGCGGAACGCAGGGAACTGATTGCAGAAGCAAGAGATGCTTTTGAAGATAAACTCAAAGGAATTGTTCCGGAGATTGAGGATGCATCTGCTTATATTTTCGGTGCAAAATACCGGGTATCCAAGACCGACTGGTTTTTGGGACTTTCTGAGAGCGAACAGGCAGCAGCCTATAATCTTGAAAAAGCTATTGACCGTGCCATCAGCGGACTTTCCAAATCCTATAGTCTGAAGAAAGATTTGACCGAATACAGCGGATGGGATGAGGTATATGCAGAAATCGGAATTACGCAGAGCAAAAATACCCGTACTGCCGATGAACTGCGGGAAGATGGCTTTACTGTATGTGAAAATGGAAGTACATTTACTGCGTATAAAGATGATACAGAAGAAACACAGACAGAAACAGCACCGCTGTCCGCTCTGGGACGTGCCGGAGGTGGCGTCAGCGGTGTCAGCGGAGGATTTACCTTTATCGATGAAAATGGCAATCAGGTAGATTTCGAGGCAGGCGCACTTGACAATATCAATCAGTCCATAAGAAATGATAATTTTTCCGATTTGACAGATGCTTATGATGATTTTGCCAATGCAGTAAAGAGCAATCCGTCCTGTGGAACTCTGGAAGCGGGTGTTCTGGACGGTGTCAGTGGCAGCCTGCAGGTTGTAAATACGATAAATGCCATTGATGGCGTAAGACAGGATGCCGAATCAATGGTGGATTTCACAGTCCGGGCGTCTGAAATGCAGGGATATGTGGATGAATTAAAGCTGTTTGAAAACCGCTATGCAGATAAACCGCTTTGTTCCAATGCCATTATGAGGGAACGGTTTACGGCACAGAGCCTTCAGCTTCTGCTTGATAATGAAGCCTTCCGCTTTGGTGCAAATTCGATTGCAAATTCCATCCTTATCGTAGGCGGTGTGGTTGATAAAACCGGAGCATCGGATATTATAAGTTTTGTCTGGGACAAAGCGACAAATGTCGTGGGTGCAAGACGTGCGGCACAAATCCAGAGTCTTCTGGAAACACTGGATAAACAGACGAGGGAAAGAAAACAGCGGTGTGAAAAAACAGATATGGCAGATATTATGCGGAGAACGCGTAAAAAAGCACATAAAAAAGGTCTGGTTGACCCGTCCGGTATGGTATATGAGGCGGTGGCATCCAATACGCTTGCCGGAGTAACAGCAACTGTCTGGTATGCAGATGATGCAGAGGGAACAAATGCGAAAATCTGGGATGCAGATTCTTATGACCAGATAAATCCGCAGATTACGGATGAGAGCGGCAGATACGCGTGGGATGTTACCACGGGATGGTGGCAGGTGCGTTTTGAAAAAGACGGATATGAAACTGCATACACTGAATGGATGGAAGTTCCTCCGCCAAGACTGGGACTGAAAACGGCAATGATTTCCAAAGCATTACCGGAGGTTGTATCTGCGAAAGCATATCCGGACTATATCGAGGTAATGTTCAGCCAGTATATGGATACCACAAAGAAAATTACACTTCCGGAAGGCATGACAGGAACATGGCAGTCCGTGGACAGCGGATTTTCAAAGGTTCTGCATATTACAAAGAAAGACGGATTCAAAAAAGGCAGCACCATTTCCTTTACCATTAACGGTGCGGAAAATTATGCAGGAAAAGCACTCGCTTCTTATCAGAGTGAAGAGCTTACAGTCTCTGCACGTCCTGCGGAAATTATTCTGAATTATGAGAGTGTGATTTCTGCCAAAGCCGGAGTGACACGCGAACTTACGGTTCGTGTAAAAGATGCGGACGGCAATTATATGCCGGGAGTAACACTGGAAGCTGTCATCGGAAATACAGACATTGCCGGGCTTGCAGACAGTTCAGCTATCACGGATGAAACTGGAAAAGCAGTGTTTGGCATGAATACGGAGCTTCCGGGATTGACAGATATTACCTTCCGTGTGGAGGGAACAAGTCTTGCAAAGATACTTTCTTTAGACATTACTGTTGATGAGAACCGTCCGCTCAGACCGACCGCCCAGATTGGCACAACTGTATATACGGCAGATTCTCCGAAAGAGAATTACATTACCGTGGACAAAGGCGAACAGCTTATTATTTCCGCGGAGGAAGATGTAACCATTTATTATACAACGGATGATACCTGCCCTTGCCAGAACAGTGAGAGCCGTAAAGTATATACCGGTCCGATTACTATTACAGAAAACACGAAATATCGTATAACAGCTTATAGGGACGGCATGGATTATAGTGAACGGCTGAATATCACAGTGACCGTGGACGATACGCATAAGCACAGCTACGGAAGTGAGTGGAAAATGGACGAAAGCAGTCACTGGCACGAATGCAGCTGCGGGGCTGTCAGCGATAAATCAGGGCATGACTGGAAAGTAGAAAATGCAAAAGATGCTACCGCGACAGTATCCGGATATACGGGCGATAAAATCTGTCAGGTTTGCGGTTATACGGTAAAAGGAACAGAAATTCCTGCCACCGGAACAACGACACCTGTCAAACCGGGAGATGGAGATTCGACAAATTCGGGAAATGGAACAGATGCAGATTCCATAAAACCGGGAAATGGAACAAATACAGATGCCACAAAACCGAATGAAACAATGACAGACTCCACAAAGCTGGGCGGAACAACAGCAGATGCTACGAAACCAGAAAATGGAACGGTAACAGATTTGACGAATTCCAATGGAGATAGCAATAAAAATGCAGATGGTCTTCAGACAGGAGATAACAGCAATCTGTGGATGTGGTTTGTTGCATTGTTTATATCAGGTGGAGCTGGTGTAACCATATATTCCAGAAAGAAAAAATATGTGAAATAAGATTTTGTTCACAGTTTATAAGAAAACGGCTGCTTAGACCGATTTGGCCAGGCAGCCGTTTTTTGAAAAACGTTAAATATGTATTCAAGTGCTTCTAATTAAACAGTAAAGTGAGAATAAACAGTATATAACAGTTGACAGAAGAAGCAAACTGTTATATACTGTTTACTGTTAAAGGAGACAGATAATATGCATATTATTTTAAATCATTCCTCTATGGTACCAATTTATGAACAGTTAATGGAGCAGATTAAATCGGAAATTATTTATTCCAGATTAAAAGAAAACGAAGCTCTTCCTTCTGTAAGGACGCTTGCAGGAGAACTTCGGATAAGTGCTCTTACAGTAAAAAAAGCTTACGACGGACTGGAAGCTGCCGGATTTGTTACAACCATTCATGGAAAAGGAACTTATGTGACGGCAGCAGATAGGCAGCTGGCGATGGAAGCAAGAAGAAAGACAGTGGAAGACGAGTTTCAGAAGATAATTGACCGGGCAGAAGCAATGGGTTTGGACAGAGAAGAGATACTGGAAATTGTTCAGAAACTGATAGAAAGAGGTTAATATGATAACATTTCAAGATGTGAAAAAAAGTTATGGCAGTTATATATTTGACGTATCATCCCTGCATATTCCGCAGGGAATCATAACCGGACTGGTTGGAAAAAATGGAGCAGGAAAAACTACAGCAATTAAGATGATGCTGGGGCTTGTAAAGCCAGAAGGTGGGGAAGTAAAAGTATTAGGGACAGATGCAAGGCATCTGTCAGCACAGAAGAAACAGGAGATAGGAGTAGTACTTTCTGAATCAGGATTTAGTTCATATCTTAATATTTCTGATATTGAACATATACTTATGAAGATGTATCCGGAGTTTGACAGGGATTATTTTAAACAAAAATGTAAGGAATTTCATCTGCCGGAAGGAAAAAAGATTGCAGAATTTTCCACAGGAATGAAAGTAAAACTTAAAGTTCTTATTGCAATTACACATAAAGCAAAATTGCTGATTCTGGATGAACCGACTACGGGACTGGATGTGGAAGCAAGAGAAGCGATATTAGATATACTGCGGGAATATATGACAAAACAGGAACCGTGCTCCATACTTATTACATCACATATTTCTTCCGATTTGGAAAATTTATGTGATGATATTTATCTTATCCATGATGGGAAAATTATTCTCCATGAGGATACAGATGTAATTGTAGAGCAGTATGGCATATTGAAAGTAACAGAGGAACAGTATGAATATCTGGATAAAACTTATGTTTTGAAAAGCAGGAAGAAAACATATGGATACGCATGTTTTACTGGCTGCAAAGAATTTTATCGGGAAAATTATCCGGAAATAGTGATTGAAAATGGTGGAATAGATGAACTGATTATGATGATGACAGGAGGAGATGAATAATGGCAGGATTATTTGAAAAAGATATTCGATTAATTATGCAGAGGAAAAATGTTCTGATGATTTTAATGTTGTTGTCTGTGTTCCTTGCATATACGCAGGAAGGGACATTTATTGTGAGTTACCTGCCGGCGGTGGCTACTATTATGATAATAGGAACAATGTCTTATGATGAACTTGATAATGGATATCGGTTTTTACTGACACTTCCTGTAACTACAAGAATATATGTAATAGAAAAATATATCTTCTGCGTTGCAGGCATATTTATGTCATGGATTTTAGCAGTTGTACTGTATTTTTTTATGGGAGTTCTGCATGGAAATAAAATAAATATCGTTTCGGACATACCAATGTTAGTTCGGTTTTTTATAGCAATAGAAGCTTTGGTGTTTATCATTCTGCCAATGCAGATAAAATTTGGCATTGAAAAAAGTCGTGTTGTGATTCTGATTGTCTGCGGTGCTATTATAGCAGGTATTATAGGAATTTCCAAAGTAATAGATATAGCAGGTATTATAAATAAAATCAGATGGATTGACCAGCTGAACATTGCTGTTCTTGTGTCAGGAGAGATTTTTATTGTATTTGGAATCGGTATAATTTCCTGCTTTACAGGGTGTAAAATAATGGAAAACAAGGAGTTTTGAAGAGAAACACCCCTTTTTATGTGAAAGCTTCCATAACAATATTTTGCGGATAATCACCGAATTTTTCACCAAAAAGGTTAAAACCACCTGCATAACGGGCATCTTCTTTTACTTCTAACTTAAAACGAATGAAGTCGTCATCGGCTAATTCGAGGGAGTATATGTTTTCGTCAGAAATATGCACGCCATCAATATAACAGCCATCCGCTGTTATTTCTACACAGCGCAGAGTACCGTATTGCGTGGAAGATGGATTCCACCAGTCCGGGTTTAAATGTCCTTTTCTGTCGCCATAATCACCATCACAATGTATAATTCCAATTTCATGATTATTTATAGAGATTGTAATATCAGAAGGCCATTGGTTATTGTAACCAAGAGCCTCTGAACAAATCTCAAAACTGTATTTTATCCGGTTTACCGAATTGGATTCAAAAAAGTGATTGGAAAAACGGTATTCCAGATACCCCTGGCTGAGCCAGATAAGCTGTGCCTGAAAACGGGATGGTAAAGTAAAAATTCTAACATTATCCTCACTGCCTAAATAACAGGTTTCCGATGCCATACCACAGGAAGGACAAACATGATAATCGAAATATGCACCAACAGGCATGGATTCCTGATATAAAAGGGAAGATTTCTTTTCTTCCATGTCTGGAAACATTTTTATTTCAATATGATCAACCAGAACCCCGCATAATTTCTGGGAACCCTTGGAGCCGGGAATTGTCTGGGCATAAATCAGGCCGGCATTTTCCAGAACTTTGACATATAAAGCGGCACTGGACAGGGGGATATGAAATTCTGCTGCAATATCAGAGATGATAGCAGGTTTTGAGGCAAGAAAATGAAGAATATCCAGCCGCACAGGGGAAGACAGTGCCTTGCAGATATCCACCAGTTTGTCTTTGTTATCCAGATTCAGAATTAGATTTTCTTTCATTACACTAGAATCCTTTCTGCTTTTGTGAAAAAGTATAGCAGAGAAATATTGAAAAAGCAATCAGAATATATCCAAAAGCTCTTGACAATTCCATGTGATATATGTATGATAAGGACAACTTGTACAGAAAATATGTAGAAAAAAATAATTTATACATAAAATATGGAATAAAAGAAAGGAGATATTGCTTATGTTAAATGGATATCCAAGACCACAGTTGGAGAGAAAAGAGTGGTTGAATTTAAACGGGGAATGGCAGTTTTTATTTGATGATGAAAAAAGGGGAGAGAAAGAAAAATGGTACGAGCATTTCCCAGAGGAAACAGGCAGGATTCAGGTGCCGTACACTTATGAAACAAAATACAGTGGAATCGGTGAGGAAAAATTTCATCCGCTTGTCTGGTATCACAGGGAGATAGAGATTGACAGGGTGCAAAACAGAAGGCTGCTTCATTTTGAGGGCATTGACTATATCGCAAAAGTATGGGTCAATGGTCAGTTCGTGGGAATGCATACCGGCGGGTATGCCCGGTTTACAATCGATATTTCAGATTATATTGTGCCGGGGAAAAATAGTATCACAGTGCGGGCAGAGGACAGTATGAGCTGTGTGCAGCCGAGAGGAAAGCAGCGCTGGAAAGCCGAAAACTTCGGGTGCTGGTATGTGCAGACAACAGGAATCTGGAAAACAGTCTGGATGGAGGAAGTTCCGGATACCTATCTGGAACGCGTGAAACTTACACCGGATATTGATGAGGAAAAAGTCAGAATCGAAGTAAAACTGAACCACAGACCGGAGCAGAAGGTAAGCTTAAACTGTGAAATCCGGCTGGATGAAAATGAAATTGCCGTACATACAGTTGATATCAGGTCCGAATATGCCCGGTTTGACATAAAAGTTTCCAATCCGGAAGAACCATGGGGAATGGTTTTATGGTCTCCGGAGAATCCGAAATTATATGACATGACACTCCGCCTGGCATCAGAATCCGGGGAAGATGAAGCCAGAAGTTATTTTGGAATGAGAGAAATATCCATTCAGGACGGAAAAGTTCTGTTAAATCATGTCCCGCTTTACCAGCGTTTGATACTGGATCAGGGATACTGGGAAGAATCCCATCTGACACCGCCTTCCGAGGAAGCACTGATAAAAGAAATTGACCTTATTATGGCAGCAGGATACAATGGACTGCGCAAACATGAAAAAACAGAAGACGAGAGATTTCTTTACTGGTGCGACAAAAAGGGACTGCTGGTATGGTGCGAGATGCCATCCACTTATGCGTTTCATGAGGAAACCATGGATGGATATACACCGCAGTGGCTGGAAATTGTAAAGCAGAATTATAATCATCCATGTATCATTACCTGGACGGCATTTAATGAAAGCTGGGGTGTGGAACAGATTTTTACGGATAAAAGACAGCAGCAGTTTACCGAGGGTATTTACCATCTGACGAAAGCATATGACATGATGCGTCCGGTTATTGTGAATGATGGATGGGAACACACAATGTCCGATTTGCTGACACTGCACGATTATGAAGAAGAGGGGGAACGGTTTACGGAAAGATATCAGGACAAAGAAGCCATTGTTGGAAATAAGATTCCGTTTAATGGTGCAAAATATGCGTTTGCAAAGGGATATGCATATCGTGGACAGCCGGTGCTTATCAGCGAGTATGGCGGAATTGCATTTACGGAAAAAGAAGGCTGGGGATATGGCAGACAGGTAAATAAAGAAGAGGAATTTCTGGAACGCTTTCAGAAAATTACGGATGCAATCAAAAAAACAGACTATGTAGTGGGATTCTGTTATACACAGGTGACGGACGTACAGCAGGAGATAAATGGATTGTATACCAAAAGCAGAGAGCCGAAAGTAACCATTGAGAAAATAAAAAAAATCAACGAGGACTGAAAACAGGAGAAAACAATGAGATTAACAACGATTTGCTACATTGAGCAGGATGGAAACTATCTGATGCTTCACCGGACAAAGAAAGAAAATGACCAGAGCCATGACAAATGGCTGGGAGTCGGTGGAAAATTTGAAAAAGATGAAAGTCCGGATGAATGCATTCTGCGCGAGGTAAAGGAAGAAACGGGGCTTACCCTGACTTCTTATCAGCTCCGCGGAGTCATGACATTTGTAT
>ERZ773216.2013-NODE-2013-length-21797-cov-5.289302_pt1 | contig 21797 bp, 13 predicted proteins | sample MGYA00511259_ERZ773216 | MGnify/ENA primary metagenome ERZ773216 (study PRJEB29015, sample SAMEA2737764) | human gut metagenome | biome: human gut; feature: human-associated habitat; material: faeces | place: China | collected 2012 ... | reverse complement strand
TGTGCATACACCTCTCTTCTGCGGAGCAGATGTATCTGTGGCTTTCTTATGAAGGGAATTGTATCCTTTCTGGAGTGCCGGAGCTGTGGATTTCTTTACAGCAGTCTCTCTACCTTTTCTTACTAACTGGTTAAATGTTGGCATTCTTTTCACCTCCTGTGATATTGACTGTTGGTTGCTGCTTTCAGCCTTTATGCGCACAAAAAACGGGACGTACCCGATGCACGCCCCATTATTATATACAGAGTTTTTCCGCATGTCAAGGTGAAACCTTAAATTTTCTTTGAAAATACGGCATTTTCCGACCATGACACGCCTGGATGAGTTGTCTCATTTTTAACCTTTGTGATTTTTGCTGTTTTTGTCTGTTTTCCAAGCGGATTTTCCATCATTTTTATCTCTCGGGATCATCCGTTTCCTGCCCCATTTCACAGCCGCACATCCCGGGCATGCGCCTGTGTTGTCAGGTACCGCATCCATGGTCCAGTACCATGCTGCCGTTCACAGTATTTTCTTACTATTATTTTTCTCCCAGGCAGAACATGTCCACCGTCACATCTGCAAGGAGATTTCCTTTCTCATCTGTCACCTCACTCCGCACGATCGTGATCGTACGGCCACGGCGGACCAGGATCCCCTTCGCATGGACAGTCCCCTCCGATACGTTCCGGATAAAGTTCACATGTGCGCTCTGAGTCACATACTTCTTTCCATCTGCTCTCGCCGTCAGTCCCGTGACCACATCTGCGAGTGCATAGAGCATTCCGCCATGTACCATTCCCATCAGGTTTGTGACGCCATGTGTGATCTTCATGCTGATCTCGCTGCACTCCGGTGAGATCTTTTCGATCTTCATATTCGTATATTCCATAAAGGGATTATTTTTTACATATTCGTCCGGATCGATCCCGTACTGTATCTTTTCACTCATTTCTGCCTCCTGAAATTCTGTCATAACGTGCTGCGCAGTTTTCTGCTGTCATGAAACACGCATGTTCACCTGCTGTCTCCGACTGCATTTTATCATATGTAGTTCTTCCATGCAAGAACCGGAGAGGAGATCCGGCTGTGGATCTCCTCTCCGGGCATTCTCAAGCATCGACTGCCAGAAGACCTGCAGTCCGAAGGCTTGCCATCAGGGCATTCAGCTGAGCTACCACATCTTCCGTGCTCGTCGCGTCTGCGACCGGAGCTGCCGCTGTCACAGTTCCGGCTGGGCCTGTTGGACCGGTTGGGCCGGTTGGTCCCGTCGGACCTACTGCTCCGGTTGCCCCTGTTGGACCGGTCGCTCCCGCCGGACCCTGCGCTCCTGTCGCTCCTACCGGACCTGCCGGGCCTACTGCTCCAGTTGCTCCTGTTGCTCCCACCGGGCCCTGCGCTCCTGCCTCTCCAGCCGGGCCTGCTGCTCCGGTTGCCCCTGTCGGTCCCGTCGGACCTACTGCTCCGGTCGCTCCTGTTGCTCCCACCGGGCCCTGTGTTCCCGTCTCTCCGGCCGGGCCTGTCGGACCCGTCGCTCCCACCGGACCCTGCGCTCCTGTCGCTCCGGCCGGACCTGCCGGACCTGCTGCTCCGGTTGCTCCTGTTGGGCCCTGCGCTCCTGTCTCTCCGGCTGGACCTGTCGGACCTGCTGCTCCCGCTGATCCTGTTGGACCAGTCGCTCCTACCGGACCTTGCGCTCCTGTCGCTCCCACCGGGCCCTGCACCCCTGTCGGACCAATCGGCCCCTGCGCACCGTCATATCCAGGAAATCCCTGCGGACCGGTCGGTCCCTGTGGCCCTACTGGCCCTACTGGCCCCATCGGCCCTGCTGGTCCCATTGGCCCCGGGCATCCCTGCGGACCTCTCGGCCCCATCGGACCTCTGCAGCAGCAGTTTCCACCCGGCCGTCCGCAGTTTCCGCCGCATCCCACGCCCTGGCCTCCATTTTCACAGCGATTTCGCTCCCCTATACAGCCGGCATCACGATAAGGATCATAATCCATATTTCTCATATCTGAATCTCCTTCTCCTTATTTTTCACGAATATTCCGTAACCGGATATCCGTTTACTATACTTTATGCTGCCCGTCCATATTCGTTCCTGCTCTCTTTATCGCTCCATCCGCGGTCTTGATCCTGCCGCAGCATTTTTATTTTCTCATTCCGATCCGCGCAAAATATTCCTGGTTCTTTCTGCACGCCTCCGTTCCCGGATGGCATCGTTCCGCCAGCTCGTTATACCAGCACGCTTTTTTTCTCTCTCCCATCCGGTCATGGCATACGCAAAGCTGGAGATACGGAATATAATCGCGGTATTCCGGCATGATAAATCCTTCCTCCCCGGCCAATCTTCCTGTTTTCAGTGCCTGGCGGTACCAGAATTCCGCATCCGCATACCGCTTTCCGGAAAAGAACCACCATCCAAGATCACAGCAGAGTTCCGGTCCCGGAATTCCTTCCCGCAGACCCATGAGCAGAAAAGAAAGTGCCTCATCCCGTTTCTCCAGCTGATACATGCAAAATGCCCCGTGCCTGCACGCGTCTATCCGGTCGATGTGCCAGCCGTCAGACCTTTCCAGATAAGTCAAAAACACACCGGCCGCCTCTTTATATCGTTTATGGTAATACAGTTCCTTTCCATAATAATAGTGTTCACGCGCAGTCAGGCCCGCGATTTTTCCCTTCTCACGTATCATCTTTTCAAAGATCCTGAGATTGCGGTCCGGATCTCCCGTCCCGATTTTCCGATGCTCGATCAGAATATCTTCCCGCACTGTTTTTCCAAACGGTTCGATCACCTCATGGATCCGCCCTTTCCATACCGCTCTTTCGCATCTTCTCAGAAGACGTTCCCGATAAAAGAAAAATGACGGACTTCCGCTTCCGTCATATCCAACCGCATATTTCATCATCACCACATCCGGTTTCTCCTGATCCAGACGCATTTTTAGTTTCATCAGTTTCTTTTGCTCTTCTTCCGTGATCACATCATCCGCATCCAGCCAGAAAAGATAGTCTCCCGCTCCTTTCTGAAACGCAAAATTCCTCGCCGCCGCGAAATCATCGATCCAGGGGAAATCATAGATCTGATCCGTAAATAATGACGCGATTTCCTTTGTTTTGTCGGTTGAACCGGTATCGACAATGATAATCTCATCCGCAAAATCTTTTACACAGGAAAGACATCTTCCAAGGACCTGTTCTTCATTGCGGACGATCATGCACAAGCTGACAGAAGCCATACATTCCCTCTGTTGTCCCTTTTTATCAATATATGAGATCCTGTAAAATCTGTCCGAATATTTCATATTTTATACCGGCAGCTCTCTTAAAGTTCTCTCATGTTGTGTGAATCCATTGTGTGAATCCATCTGCCCCCGGCGCACCGTATATAAACAGGCGCTGCCTGGATCCATAAGGATTCAAAGGCAGCGCCCGTTTTCTCCGGCATTATTTCCGGCATTCACTCTTCATTTGTATTTATTGCAGGTTTGTCCCGTCTGCCGTCTATCCGCAGAGCCCAGACTGATGTACCGTTTTTACTCCTGCTCCTCACCTGTCAGATCCAGCAGATTCAGCTCCTCAAATCCGTCTGTGGACGGGAGTTCAAAGAGAACTTCCTTTCCCGGATTCTTGCAGTCCATGTTCATGTCGATCTTGTAGTTCATCACATCGACCTCAGATGTCTCCATATCTGTAATGTTCATTACAACATCCATAAAGATCTTCATGTTCTCGTAGTAGCCATCTTTGTTGATCGTCATCTCGCCGTTTGCCTCGTTGACCTTCATGTCCATGCCAACACCGAGAGTCGCATATGTCTCTGCTGTCGCACCGGTGATCGCCTGGATCACTTCATTGATCTTATCTTCGTTGATGCTGTAGGCAAGTTTCTTTGTATCGCCGTTCTGATACATTCTGAGACCTTTGATCACATCTGTACCCAGGTTCATATCGAGCTGGGTCGCCTGCTTTGCAGCATCTTCCAAAGACATCGGCTGCTTATATTTAATTCCCATCGTGTCCACATACATGTTGCCGCCCGTATAGAACATCTCGATCGGCACCTCTGTTCCCAGTGTATTGGATGTTCCGTCGCAAAGGAATTCGATGTTTCCGTCTTCCGTCTCCCTCATCTTGATGTTCATGTCCATAGTCATATCCAGAGTTTCATCAAGATAAGATGTTGTAATCCGGTAGTTCACATCGATATTTTCGCTCTTGAGCGTTTCATTTAACTGCTGCGCTTCCTCGTAAACTTCCAGGGCCTCCGGATCATTCTCTTCCACATCAGTCGGAACCGACTTCACCTGGGTTACACCGTTTACGCTCCACGCTCCATTCTTGTCGATCTCATAACCGTCCGCACGACCGTAATCAGTCATCGCATATCCGGTATTTCCGAAATAATAGCACTGTGCCCAGCCGTCATGATCACCATCCAGCCAGTACCAGCCGTTTCTACAGTAGGAACCGTCATCATTCTGGTATTTCCAGCCGTTCATATCTTCCTGCCACTCACCCGCAAATGCAGGGAACGAGAGTGCCATTGCAAGCGGCATCGCAGCTGTCAGGACCATTTTCCACTTTTTCATAAGAGAGACCTCCTTGTTTTTACCGTCCGGACGCCTTTCCGGCGCAGGACTTCTTTCGCCTGTATCTTCAGTCAGCATCTATTAACAATATAACAGGTTCCGCTCTCTTCCGCAATTCATTTGTCTGTCGGATTTATTTTTTTCCGTAATTCTTCAGGATTCTGTTATCATTTCTTTCCTATTCCGTATACGACTGCTCCGCCTGGATCACCGCATAATAGTTGCTCCACTTCTCTGTGATCAGCTTCGCGATCCCTTTCTTTACTTCCTCGTTTGTCTTTCCATATTGGAACGGAACGACTGCGTCGAAGATCAGGTTCGTGTGGGTTGGTCCCTGCACCATCCGGAAATCGTGGATCGTGACGCCCGGGAAGTTTTCCCGGATCATCTCCACGATCTCTTTTTTTGTCTCGTTGATCTTCTCGTCATTGACAACGATCGGGTCCATATGGATCACAGCTTCACAGCCGAGTTTTCTCTTTAATTCTTTCTCGATCCTGTCGATCACATCGTGGATCTCAAAAATATTGCTGCCACCGGATACCTCTCCGTGCAGGGAGATCATGCGTCTTCCCGGGCCGTAGTCATGTACCACAAGATCGTGGATCCCAAGGATCTCCGGATGTGCGAGCACGATGGACTTGATCTCATCGACAAATTCTTTTGATGGTGCCTCTCCGAGGAGTGGATTTAAAGTATCCTTCGCAGCGCCATATCCCGCGTAGAGAACAAAGCATGCAACCAGACATCCGCACCATCCGTCCACGTTGACTCCCGTCGCATACGCGATCCCCATCGAGACCAGGACTGCCGTTGTCGCGATGGAGTCACTCATACTGTCCATCGCTGTCGCCTTCATCGTCTCCGACTGGATCTTCGTTCCCACGGAACGGTTATAGAAGAACATATATGCCTTCACGCAGATAGAGACAATGAGGATTCCGACCGCCAGAGCGCTTGTCTCGACCGGTTCCGGATGAAAGATCTTCCCGACTGATGTCTTTAAGAGTTCAAATCCCATCAGGATGATGATCATAGAAACGCCGAAGCCGGACACATACTCGATCCTACCGTGTCCGAACGGATGGTCCGCATCTGCCTTCATGCCGGAAAATTTGAACCCCACCAGGGAGATAAATGATGATCCTGCATCCGACAGGTTGTTGAATGCATCCGCCGTGATGGCGATCGATCCGCTGATCACTCCCGCCAGGTACTTGCCGGCAAACAGGCAGACGTTGAGTGCGATCCCGACGATGCTGCAGAGCATTCCGTAGGCGCGGCGCACATTGCCGTCTCCGACCTGATCTCTGTTTTTTATAAATAAGCTTGATAATATTGTAATCATATAAAACACTCCAATCAGTCTGCACTTTGCATACAGACTATAAAACATAAGCCTGAAATCCAGGTCGAACCATCATAAGATCCACAAATGAAAGAAATCCTTCCAGATATCCCCTGGTAAAAGTTGCCTGTCTCTAACCTTCCGTATACTCAAACAGCGAGGAAAAACATGATCTCTCATGTTCTCCTCGCTGTTTGAGTATGTATCAGCCTATGGGAAAGTTCCTGTTTCCAGGAACTTCCCCACAATATAAACTTGTCTGTTCTGAAAACCTGCACGATCGCCTGTTTTCATAAAGTTTTACACATTATGATCGATTATTCATCAACTTCCTGTGTGTCATCCTCATTGAGAATGATCTTCTCAGCCTCTTCGATCGGAGCTTCTGTCTCCTCCTCCGGTTCAGCAGCAGTCTGAACTTCCGGCTCCGGCTTCTTCTCCTCGATCTCGCCGGTGCTGAGCTTGATGTTGCGGTAGCGCTTCATACCGGTACCGGCCGGGATCAGCTTACCGATGATAACATTCTCTTTCAGACCGATCAGGTGATCGACCTTACCGTTGATCGCAGCCTCAGTAAGAACCTTGGTGGTCTCCTGGAAGGACGCGGCGGATAAGAAGGAATCGGTCGCAAGGGATGCCTTTGTGATACCGAGCATGACCTGTTTGCCCTCTGCCGGCTGTTTTCCAGCTGCGATGAGCTCCTCGTTCATCTCGTTGAAATCAAGAACATCCATGGATACGCCCGGAAGAACGTCGGAATCGCCGCTCTCCTCGACGCGGATCTTCTTTAACATCTGACGCACGATCATCTCGATATGCTTATCGTTGATCTCTACACCCTGTAAACGGTAAACACGCTGTACCTCACGGATCATGTAATCCTGTACGGCACGAACGCCCTTAACCTTTAACAGGTCGTGCGGGTTGATGCTACCTTCTGTGAGAACGTCACCGGCCTCGAGAACCTGTCCGTCCGTAACTTTGATTCTGGAACCATACGGGATCAGATAAGTCTTGGAGTTTCCTGTCTCCGGATCAGTAACGATGATCTCACGTTTCTTCTTGGTATCTTTAATTGTGACAACACCACCAAATTCAGCAATGATCGCAAGTCCCTTCGGGCGTCTTGCCTCGAAAAGCTCCTCGACACGCGGAAGACCCTGTGTGATATCGCCGCCGGCAACACCGCCGGAGTGGAATGTACGCATGGTTAACTGTGTACCCGGCTCACCGATGGACTGTGCGGCAATGATACCAACAGCCTCGCCGACCTGTACCGGCTGACCTGTCGCCATGTTCGCACCATAACACTTGGAGCAAACACCGATATGGCATTTACATGTCAGGACTGTACGGATCTTAACGGTATTTCTGCCGAGCTTCTCAAGAACCTTGATAACGGCTGCGGCACGTTTCGGTGTACACATATGGTTTGCCTTGACAACAACTTCTCCGGTATCCGGATCTGTGATCGTCTCAGCGATATATCTGCCTGTTAATCTCTCCTGGAGAGTCTCGATCGTCTCTTTACCGTCTGTAAAGCCTTCGATCTCCATGTACGGGATCGTTCCTTTTCCTTCGCAGCAGTCTGTCTCACGGATGATGAGATCCTGGGATACATCGACAAGACGTCTTGTCAGGTAACCGGAGTCGGCTGTACGAAGAGCGGTATCGGACATACCTTTTCTCGCACCATGTGCGGAGATGAAGTACTCAAGTACGTCAAGACCTTCACGGAAGTTGGACTTGATCGGGAGTTCGATCGTGTGACCGGTTGTATCCGCCATAAGTCCTCGCATACCAGCAAGCTGCTTGATCTGCTTATCAGAACCACGGGCTCCGGAGTCCGCCATCATGAAGATGTTGTTGTATTTATCAAGACCTGTCAGAAGGTCATGTGTTAACTGGTCATCGGTTGCTTTCCATACATCGATAACTTCTTTGTAACGTTCTTCCTCTGTGATAAGACCACGGCGGAAGTTCTTTGCGATACGGTCAACCGTTGCCTCAGCGTCCGCAAGGAGCTGTTTCTTGGTTGCCGGGACAGTCATATCGGAAATGGATACGGTCATAGCGGCTCTTGTGGAGTACTTGTAACCGATCGCCTTGATATCGTCCAGAGTGATCGCTGTCTGGATCGCTCCGTGTGTATTGATGACTTTCTCGAGGATCTGCTTTAACTGTTTCTTCTTTACGAGGAAATCGATCTCCGGCTTTAACTCGTTGCCCGGGATCGTTCTGTCGACAAATCCAAGATCCTGCGGGATGATCTCATTGAAGAGGATACGTCCTACAGTTGTATCAACGATACCTGTCATCGTTCTTCCGTCCGGAAGTGTCTTTGTCACACGGACTTTGATTCTCGCATGAAGAGTAACGGCTCCGTTCTCATATGCAAGAAGTGCTTCGTTCGGGCTCTTGAAGAACATGCCTTCGCCCTTTGCGCCCGGTCTCTCCTGTGTCAGATAGTAGATACCGAGGACCATATCCTGGGAAGGAACGGCTACCGGACCACCATCGGACGGTTTTAACAGGTTGTTCGGGGAGAGAAGAAGGAAGCGGCACTCTGCCTGTGCTTCCATCGTCAGCGGAAGGTGAACCGCCATCTGGTCTCCATCGAAGTCCGCGTTGAATGCGGTACAAACGAGCGGGTGAAGCTTGATTGCCTTACCTTCTACAAGGATCGGCTCGAACGCCTGAATACCAAGACGGTGAAGAGTAGGGGCACGGTTTAACATAACCGGATGCTCTTTGATTACATCCTCGAGAACATCCCAGACCTCTGTCTGAAGACGCTCGACCATCTTTTTCGCGTTCTTGATGTTGTGTGCAGTTCCGTTTGCAACGAGTTCCTTCATAACGAACGGTTTGAAGAGCTCGATCGCCATCTCTTTCGGAAGACCGCACTGGTAGATCTTAAGTTCCGGTCCAACGACGATAACGGAACGTCCGGAATAGTCAACTCGTTTACCGAGAAGGTTCTGACGGAAACGTCCCTGCTTACCTTTTAACATGTCAGAAAGGGACTTTAACGCACGGTTGCCCGGTCCTGTAACCGGTCTTCCGCGTCTGCCGTTATCGATCAGGGCATCAACAGCCTCCTGGAGCATTCTCTTCTCGTTGCGGACGATAATGTCCGGAGCGCCGAGTTCGAGAAGTCTTGCGAGACGGTTGTTACGGTTGATGATTCTTCTGTATAAGTCGTTTAAGTCGGATGTCGCGAAACGTCCGCCGTCGAGCTGTACCATCGGGCGGATATCCGGCGGGATGACCGGGATCACGTTCATGATCATCCACTCCGGTCTGTTTCCGGAGTTGCGGAATGCATCAACAACCTCAAGGCGCTTGATGATTCTCGCTCTCTTCTGGCCGGAAGCCTCCTGAAGAGCTTTTCTCAGCTCTTCGGAGTCTCTATCCAGATCGATATTCTTTAAAAGTTCCTGGACTGCCTCAGCACCCATTCCTACGCGGAATGTGCCGTAGCCGTACTTTTCAACAGCATCGCGGTACTCTTTCTCGGAAAGGACCTGCTTTAACTGAAGTCCGGTATTTCCTGCATCCAGAACGATATAGGAAGCAAAGTACAGAACTTTCTCGAGGACTCTCGGGGAGATGTCCAGGATCAGACCCATACGGCTCGGGATACCTTTAAAATACCAGATATGGGATACCGGAGCGGCAAGCGCGATATGTCCGATACGCTCACGGCGCACGCTGGACTTCGTTACCTCAACGCCGCAGCGGTCACAGATAACACCTTTGTATCTGATTTTCTTGTATTTACCACAATGGCACTCCCAGTCCTTGGTCGGTCCAAAGATTCTTTCGCAGTACAGACCGTCCTTCTCCGGTTTTAAGGTTCTGTAGTTGATGGTCTCCGGTTTTTTAACCTCACCATGGGACCATTCCAGAATCTTTTCCGAAGAGGCAAGTCCGATACGGATCGCGTCGAATGTCATCGGCTGATAAGTTTCATTTGTCTCAGGCATGAACGGTACTCCCTTCTAATTATTTGTCGTCATCCTCGGTATAATCGTCATCGACATAGTCGTCTTTGGCACCGTCGTTTGTATAGTCATCGTCTTCCACATTGACAAGCTCGTCGCCCTTGAATTCCTGCTTCTGGAATCCGTAGTCGGATAAGTCTTCCTTATCGTTGTAGCGGCGGTCTCCCTCGATGATGGAACGAAGATCGTAGTTTGTATCAGAGTAGTCGATGTTCTCAGACATATCGACTTCCTCACCATTGTCACGCAGCACTCTTACATCCAGTCCGAGAGACTGTAACTCTTTTAAGAGTACCTTGAAGGACTCCGGAATACCCGGCTCCGGAATGTTCTCGCCCTTGATGATCGCCTCGTAGGTCTTTACACGTCCAACAACGTCATCAGACTTCACTGTCAGGATCTCCTGAAGTGTGTAAGCCGCGCCATAAGCCTCAAGAGCCCAAACCTCCATCTCACCGAAACGCTGTCCGCCGAACTGTGCTTTACCACCGAGCGGCTGCTGTGTAACGAGTGCGTATGGGCCTGTGGAACGTGCATGGATCTTATCGTCAACCAGGTGATGCAGTTTCAGGTAGTGCATGTGTCCGATCGTAGTCGGGCCATCGAAGTATTCGCCTGTACGTCCGTCACGGAGCTGTACCTTACCGGTACGGCTGATCGGAACGCCCTTCCAGAGAGCACGGTGATCAAGGTGCTCACCGAGATATTCCATAACCTCCGGACGAAGGATCTCTTTATACTTCTCCTGGAATGCATCCCATTCCATGTTTACATAATCGTTTGCAAGCTCCAGTGTATCCTGGATATCATTCTCGTCTGCGCCATCGAATACCGGTGTGGAAACATTGAATCCAAGTGCCTTAGCTGCAAGGCTTAAGTGGATCTCAAGGACCTGTCCGATGTTCATTCGGGACGGCACGCCTAACGGGTTTAATACGATATCGAGCGGACGTCCGTTCGGAAGGAACGGCATATCCTCTACCGGAAGTACACGGGAGACAACACCCTTGTTACCATGACGGCCGGCCATCTTATCACCAACAGAAATCTTACGTTTCTGAGCGATGTAGATGCGGACTGTCTCATTTACGCCAGGAGCAAGCTCGTCGCCGTTCTCTCTTGTGAAGAGTTTTGCGTCGATGATGGTTCCGTATGCGCCATGCGGTACTTTTAAGGATGTGTCGCGGACTTCTCTTGCCTTCTCACCGAAGATCGCACGAAGAAGTCTCTCTTCAGCTGTCAGCTCGGTCTCTCCCTTAGGAGTTACCTTTCCGACTAAGATATCACCGGCACGGACCTCAGCGCCGATGCGGATGATTCCGCGCTCATCCAGGTCTTTCAATGCGTCATCGCCGACACCCGGAACATCTCTTGTGATCTCTTCCGGTCCTAACTTGGTATCACGGGATTCGCATTCATATTCTTCAATATGAACAGATGTGTAGACATCGTTCATAACAAGTTTTTCACTTAACAGGACCGCATCCTCGTAGTTGTAACCTTCCCAGGTCATGAATCCGATCAGCGGGTTCTTACCAAGTGCGATCTCGCCATCCTTTGTGGACGGTCCGTCTGCGATAACCTCGCCTTTCTCTACATGGTCGCCCTTGTAAACGATCGGCTTCTGGTTGTAGCTGTTGGACTGGTTGCTTCGTGAGAATTTGATCAGGCGGTAAACGTCGCGGTTTCCGTCGGAATCTCTCTTGATGATGATCTCGTTGGAAGCGGAGCGTTCAACAACGCCGGCATTCTTAGCGACTACGCAGACACCGGAGTCAACGGCAGCCTTGCCTTCGATACCGGTACCAACAACCGGAGCTTCTGTGGAAAGCAGCGGTACAGCCTGACGCTGCATGTTGGATCCCATCAGGGCACGGTTCGCGTCATCGTTCTGTAAGAACGGGATCATGGAAGTAGCAACGGAGAATACCATTCTCGGGGATACGTCCATGAGGTCGATCTGTTTCTTCTGGAAGGAGGAAGTCTCCTCACGGAAACGACCGGATACGTTGTTGTGGATGAAGTGGCCTTCCTCATCGAGCGGCTCGTTCGCCTGTGCTACGATGTAGTTATCCTCTTCGTCAGCTGTCATGTAGACAACATCGTCGGTAACACGCGGGTTAGCCGGATCGCTCTTGTCTACGACACGGTACGGAGCCTCAACGAAGCCGTACTGGTTTACCTTCGCATAGCTTGCGAGGGAGTTGATAAGACCGATGTTCGGTCCCTCAGGAGTCTCGACCGGACACATACGACCGTAGTGGGTGTAGTGTACATCTCGAACCTCGAATCCTGCACGCTCTCTGGACAGACCGCCCGGTCCTAACGCGGAGAGACGTCTCTTATGCGTAAGCTCGGATAACGGGTTGTTCTGGTCCATGAACTGGGACAGCTGGGAGCTTCCGAAGAACTCCTTCACTGCTGCAGTGACCGGTTTGATATTGATCAGGGACTGCGGAGTGATTCCGTCGATGTCCTGTGTTGTCATTCTCTCACGTACAACGCGCTCCATTCTGGAGAGACCGATACGGTACTGGTTCTGAAGGAGCTCTCCGACTGCACGGATACGACGGTTTCCAAGGTGGTCGATATCATCCTTTACGCCGATGCCGTACTCAAGGTGCATGTTGTAGTTGATGGAAGCAAGGATATCTTCCTTTGTGATGCATTTCGGAACAAGCTCGTGGACGTTGCGGCGGAGTTCAGCTTTTAACTCTTCCTCGTCATCCCCTGCTTTTTCCAGAATGTCTTTTAATACCGGGTAATATACTAACTCTGTGATACCTACTTCTTCCGGATCGAAGGACACATATGCGGAAAGGTCAACCATAAGGTTGGAAAGAACCTTCTCTACGCGCTCTTCTGTCTGGATCCATACATACGGGATCGCAGCGTTCTGGATCGCGATCGCCTGATCTTTTGTGATCGCTTTTCCTGCTTCCGCAAGGATCTCGCCTGTTTCTGTATCAACAATATCCTCGGACGGAATCTGTCCGACGATACGGTTCTTCATATGAAGCTTCTTGTTGAATTTATATCTGCCGACCTTTGCGAGATCATATCTTCTCGGGTCGAAGAACATGCCGTTTAACAGACTCTCAGCACTGTCGACAGACAGCGGCTCGCCCGGACGGATCTTCTTATATAACTCAAGGAGACCATCCTGATAGTTGTCGGATGTATCCTTTGTGAAGCTTGCGAGAAGCTTCGGCTCCTCACCGAAGAGATCGATGATCTCAGCGTTTGTACCATATCCGAGCGCACGGATCAGGACAGTTACCGGGACCTTTCTGGTACGGTCTACACGTACATAGAACACGTCGTTGGAATCTGTCTCATACTCTAACCATGCTCCACGATTCGGGATTACGGTACAGGAATATAATTCTTTACCGATCTTATCGTGATCGATACCATAATAGATACCAGGGGAACGTACCAACTGGCTGACGATAACACGCTCTGCACCGTTAATAACGAAGGAGCCGGTATCTGTCATTAATGGCAGATCGCCCATGAAAATCTCGTGTTCATTGATCTCATCTTTATCTTTGTTGCAGAGTCTCACCTTGACTTTCAAAGGTGCGGCGTAAGTTGCATCACGCTCTTTGCACTCTTCGATCGTGTATTTGATGTCATCTTTGCAAAGCGTGAAGTCTACAAACTCCAGGCTAAGATGTCCAGCAAAGTCAGCGATCGGAGAGATATCGTCAAAGACCTCTTTCAGGCCCTCGTCGAGGAACCACTGATAAGAATCCTTCTGGATCTCGATCAGGTTCGGCATCTCAAGAACTTCTTTCTGTCTTGAGAAGCTCATTCTTACGCTCTTGCCGGACGGCACCGGACGCATTCTGCTTTTCTCCATTTGACGTTTCACCCCTGTTTTCTTTCTCTATAATCAATAACTAATTTTGGGCATACTGGTACCATATGCACATGATACCACAATAGTGCACATTTCATACTACCATGGGGTTGTCAATCTGTCAAGCACTTTTTTACAAAGTTTTCCTACTCTACGCTTGTGTAATACCCCGGCGCATACATCTGAATCGAGTAGAAATCATCCCCTGACGGGCTCTCTTTACTTGCAAAAATCTCCGGTCCATAAGCTGTGGTAAATCCATTGACACTGTCATCTGTCTTACTAACGATCATATCCTCGGTATTGATCAGTTCCTGATATACCTCCTTCCCGCTTAGATCCGTATCCAGATAGCCGAATTCCTGAAATGCGGCTTCCAGCACGTCCACGATCTGGTAGAAGGCCTCCTCATTACTGCTGTAGGCACCGATTCCATGAAGATCATCTGTTGCCGTGTCAGCGTAGATGGTAATGCTTCCCACATACTCCCCGTCACGGCTCAGATAATAGGCCTGATCTGTATTGTACCAGCTCATATCGTCCGAAGCATAGTTGTAGCTGTATGTGTCCTCCATCGACCACTCAGAAAATCCGTACTGCGGCAGGAGTCGGTCCAGGGCGGCCGTCACATCCGCAAGCTGGGCGTCATAGTGACCGTAGTTTGTACAGTTTGTTCCGATGGCCCGCACCTCCTCGTCGGAGAGCTCGCCCTCCCCAAGGACCTCTACGGCGTTGGAATCGGCAGAGGACCAGAGATCGCCGCTGGACGAGTCGAAGATGTTCTCGATCCCGTAGATCGATTCCCTGATCGCATGAGTGATAAGGAACAGCAGGTTTCCGCCGACGGAAAATACCAGCCAGATGATCACGACGATCAGAATGCCGGTAAACGGCTTCTTCCGTCCCCGCTCGGAGTTTACACGGTCCATGATGTTCTTTGAAGACTGGCTGCTGTAGGACCTGTTCTGACAGGTGTCTGCCTGACCGCGGTACTGTTCAAGCTGGCTCTTCATATGTTCGAACGCATTCCGCTGTCCCGTCATCCGGTTTCCCATATTCTGGAATGGATCCACTGTCTTCTTCTCCCGATTTGTCTTTTTCTTTCCGCCCTGTATTCTGGTTGATGTCCCATTCCCTTTAAATATGCCCGCGTACGAATCTGTATCGGACACGCTGCTTCCAGGGTATTCGCTTCCGCCATCATGGTACAGGCAGTCTGACTCATGGCGCGGATGTCTCTCATTTAAATAGTAATCCACATCCTGTACATATGGATGCCACACGATCCTTTTGCATCCGCTGCAGTATAGACCCGATGTCATTTTCTGGTCGCAGTATGGACAATATCTCTGTTTCATCCGTTGTTCCTCCTGTCGGTATTCCTCTTTTCAGGTCATTTTAATTTTGTATTTTAAGCCCAACAGCTAAATTTCTACTCTTATTTTAACATAGGTTTCCGGTGCACACAATCGAGATTTCACATCGTCAGCCCGATGCCTGATTCTTGTTACAGTACACGGGCACTCCTTGCCCGCGCACTGTAACAGGATTTTGCCGATGCCTCGCATTCCGAATCGGCAAAATCCACTACCACCACTGTATTGTACAGAATTTTCAGTTCAGAAAATTCCTACCCATGAAAAGTAACCTCATTGTTACTTTTAACCTATCCCTTTTTTCGGAACGGGACAGGAACAACATCCACCGGGATCGGGCATTCATACGGTTTTCCGCCGGTCCTCATCTCATTTTCCTCTTTCGCCTTTTTTACCAGCTCCGGAGACTCATAAAGTGTCACAGCAGCGTCCGCCAGCGTCTGCGCTGCGAACATCATGCCTTTTACCGCATAGGAGGATTTTCCCTGTGCAACCTCCACCCACGAATGCGGCTGGGTTCCAAGGCAGAAGCAGGCACACTGCAGCTGTAAAAGCGGTGCGATCTGGCTCACATCTCCCATATCGGAGGACGCCGTCTCCACAACCTCCTGCGGTTCAAACGGCAGGATAAAATCACCCATCGGATGCGTCCGGCAAAGCTCTTCCCGTGTCTCCAGGTCAAATTCCGGAAGCATTCCGAGGTCATGATCCGCCGCCTCATCTCCGATGACCCGCCGAAAGCCCATAATATATGCTTTCTCCTCCTCCGTGTACTCAGGAACCCCGATCTTCACCATCGTGTCATAAAGAAGTTTTCCAAGTGTATCACTCGGCACCACATTGCTGCATGCCTTATCAAACTCGATATCCACTGTTGTTCCTGTCATCAGCGCCGCACCTTTTGCAATATTGACAACTCTCCGGTACAGTTCCTTCACCGTCTCATTATTCCTGCTGCGCACCAGATAAAGTCCTTCCGCCTCAGCCTGGACCACATTGGGGGACACGCCTCCGGAATTGGTGATCGCGTAGTGGATCCGGTCCGTCATCTCCATATGTTCCCTAAGATAATTGATCCCCACATTCATAAGCTCCAGTGCATCCAGCGCGCTCCTGCCTTTCTGCGGAGCCGCTCCCGCATGGCTGCTTTTTCCATGGAAGCGGAAATATGCCTGGCAGTTTGCCAAAAGACTTCCCGTCATCGCAGCATTCATCGTACTCGGATGCCAGGTGAGAGCGATATCGATCCCGTCAAAGACACCGGCCCGCGCCATATATGTCTTTCCGCTTCCGCCTTCCTCCGCCGGGCATCCGAACACCTTCAGAGTGCCGCAGCCCGGATGATCTGCCAGATAGTCTTTTAGTGCCAGTGCCGCTCCGATCACTCCTGTCCCGAGAAGGTGATGTCCGCAGCCATGCCCGTGAGTTGTCTCCGGGCGGGGCTCATGAACGGTACTGTCCGCTTTCTGGCTGAGCCCGTCCAGGGCATCATATTCGGCTAAAAGCCCGATCACCGGACTGCCTGTTCCATATACCGCCTCATAAGCGGTCGGAAGTTCACCAGCTCCACGCGTCACTTCAAATCCATGTTCCTTCAGGACCTTTTCCATCATTGCGGACGACTTTTTCTCTTCAAAACGGATCTCCGCCAGATCCCAGAGACTGCTGTTTAAGTCTATCAGCAGTTTTTCATATTTTTTTACGTCAGCCATTATTTTCACCTGCCTTCTCACCCGTATGTCCGGCTTCTGCGTCATCCTTTTCCACTGTGCCTATTTCAGCGCCTTGCCTTGCTTTTTCCGTCTCCATCCGGCGTTTTCTTCTTGCAAGCGGTCCTTCGCCTGCCGGAATCGGGCAGATATATGGTTTTCCTCCGGTCCGCTTTTTAAAATCTGCTTTCGCCTCTTCTAAAAGCTCCGGATCTTCCAGAAGACGTTTTGTCATGTCCGACATAACCTGTCCCGCGAACATCATCCCTTTTTCTGCAAAAGAGGAGGTTCCCTGGGTCACCCACAGCCAGGAATGCGGCTGGGCGCCCTGGGTAAAGCATGCCGTCTCGATCTGGATCAGCGGCGCAATCTGACTCACGTCACCCATATCGGAAGAACCGGTTCCCGGCATGGATACCATCTTATAGGGAAGGATAAAATCCGCCATCGGATGTTCTTTCACAAGTTTTTTCCGCAGTTCCATATCATAATGGGGAACCGCCCCATCATCATTCCACACAGCTTCCTGACCGACAAGATCATGATATTTCTTTACATAGTCTTTCTCTTCCTCCGTGTATTCCGGCGGACCGAGTTTTACCATTGTCTCATATGCAAGTTTTCCAAGCGGCAGATTCGGAATGACATTGCTGCATGCTTTGTCAAATTCGATCTCTACCGTTGTATCCGTCATCAATGCAGCCCCTTTCGCGACATCACAGACGCGTTCATAAAGCTCCTTTACTCCGGCATTCGTCCTGCTGCGCACCAGATAGAGGACTTCCGCTTCCGACTGGACTACATTCGGCGAGGTTCCACCTGTGTTCAGGACAGCATAATGGATCCGGTCTGTCATCTCCATGTGTTCCCGAAGGAAATTGACTCCGACATCCATGAGTTCCACAGCATCCAGTGCGCTGCGTCCTTTTTCCGGGGAATTTCCAGCATGACTGCTTTTTCCATGAAACCTGAAATACGCCTGACAGTTTGCCAGCATGGAACAACCCATCGACGCATTGATCGTGCACGGATGCCAGGTGATGGCCGCATCGATCTCATCAAAGACTCCGGCTCCCGCCATGATCGTCTTTCCGCTCCCGCCTTCTTCTGCCGGGCATCCGTAAACGATCACTGTGCCTCTCCCGGGATGTTTCTTCAGGTAATCTTTAAGATCCAGCGCGGCAGCCACAACTGCCGTGCCGAGAAGATTGTGTCCGCATCCATGTCCGTATCTCGTCTCCGGACGCAATTTCTTCTCCAGACAGTCTGCCTGCTGACTGAGCCCGTCCAGAGCATCGTACTCCGCCAGAAGACCGATCACCGGTCTCCCGCTTCCATAGACTGCCCGAAATGCGGTCGGGATATCAGCCACCTGTTCTTCGATCTGGAACCCATGCTTTCTGAGTACCTCGATCACAGCCGCTTCCGAACGGTATTCCTCATACTTGATCTCTGCGGCTTCCCAGATCGTTTTATTCAGAACACTAAGTTCCTCTTTGAACCTTTCAACTGCATATTTCACTCTGTTTTCCTCCATTCATTTGATCATCGGCTTCATGGATTCATGCATCCGCAAAATCTAAAGCAGGTATTTTCTTCTTAGAGAATGATACCGATCTGCATCTATGGGCAGATCTTTCTTTTGCCTGTGAAACTGACGTTATTATCATGCAATGATCCATCAGTTTCTCCCTGCTGATATTTGTCGAACAGCCCACAGGAAAGTTCCCCTGTGGGCTGTCTGTTCTTTACATATATTTCGTCCAGAACATACTGATAAAAAATACCAGGACCAGGGACGGAATGTAATCCGCAACCGGCGGATTTTTTAGTTTTGCGATCCGCAGCGCATTTAATAGCTGGATCAGACCGCCGCAGGCGGAGAAATCTCCGATCATTTCCGCCGTCAGATGCGGCATCAGAAACTCCGAGAGTCCATAAAACGCCATCAGCATAATCCCGAGCGGAATACTGATGAGAGCCAGAACCCATCCGCTGCTTCCCGCGAAAAAGATCGATGCGACACAGTCCATGATCGCCTTTGTCATGAGCACCGTGGTATCTCCCTCAAATCCCAGCGTCAATGCACCGATAATTCCCGTCGTACTGATGCAGTACAAGGTAAATGCAACGAGAAGTGTCTGTGCGGTCTCGCTTCCGCCTGTTGCCGGGAGCAGCTTCGATACATTCGCAAGCCGTCTGTCGATTCCAATGATATGACCGATCATGCCGCCGATCAGGAGCGCCAGCACAGCAGCCGACATATGAACCGCTTTTCCGAGAAGTCCCACACCGACAGCAGCAGAGATCACAGACAGTGCCAGATTGATACTCTCATTCAGTGATCCCGAAATATACTTCTTCATCCCGCACCCGACAAGTGTCCCGACAACAACACCGGCTACATCAAGTAAAATTACAGATGGCATATGCTTTTCCTACGCTTTCTTTCTATAATAGTATGGCGCCTAACAATTATATTACTAACAATATACTTTGTTTCTTTTTTACTGTCAATCAATTTTTTCTGGTCCAAGAATATTCACAATCCGCTTTCACCGCTTATTACTCTACGCAATAGAGGCAGAGGACTGCCTTGATCTTGTTAAAAAAGCGAATACTCTGTATCTTTTCGCACAGAATATCCGCTTATCGTTACCTGTTTTTGTCCTCTTGTTCTTTCTGATTTTGTTTTTCGAGAGATTTCTGTAGTTTTCCTAAAAGCTCCATCAGGTCCTCATATTCGTCTTCTGAAAAATCTTCAAACCACAGTTCGTTGATCTCTTCATAAAATTTATGGACCTGAACTAACTTGTCTTTCCCTTGTTCTGTCAGATAGATCAGTGTTTCACGTCTGGATCTCGGATTCTGCCTTCGCTCGATCAATCCCTGTTTTTCCAATGTATTCAGAACACCTGAAACAGAAGCCGCCCTCAGAAAAAAACGATCCGCAATATCTTTCTGACGGCATCCATCATTTTCGCCAAGAAATCTCAGCATTTTAGGCTGTCCCCTGTGGAGTCCGATCTTTGCGAGGCGATCATAGAAAAATTCCGTAGATGTTGCCTCGATCAGATTCCACATGTCCACAAAATCGATGTATTTGTTGCTTTCCATTTATTTCTCCTCATTTTCGCTTCTGCAGCCGGAAACTCCCCGTACTTAGGCAAACATTAACCTTCTTTTCTCTGGAACGCTCCACCGATCCCCAGTTCCATCCGGTATTTGGCAACCGTACGCCGTGACACCGGCATACCGGCATCCTGCAGGAGACCGGCCAGTTGTTCATCACTCCACGGCTTCTTTTTGTCTTCTGATGTCACAAGCTCTTTCAATCTCGCTTTTACAGCATTTCTGCTCACATCACCGTTTCCATCCCCGGACGGAATTCCTGTAGTAAACAGGCTGCGAAACAAAAAGCAGCCCGACGGCGCCCTCAGATACTTATCCCGGATTGCACGGCTGACCGTCGATTTATGGATTTCCAAAGTATCTGCGATCTCCTCCAGAGTCATTGGTTTTAACTGCCCCTTTCCAAGGAGATATGGTTCCTGCCTCTTTAGGATCTCTCTTGTGATTCCCGTCAGAGTTTCTCTTCTCTGCTCTATCGCGTTCATGATAAAGCGGGCTCTGCGCAGCTTATTTTCAAAATAGGACTTTAATTCCTGATCCTTAGCTGTCTCCATCATGTGAATATAGTAATCATTGATCCCGAGACTTCCGGTCCACTTATCATTCAGTTCAATATTCCACTGTCCGTCCTGATTACTCAGGAGCACGTCAGGAAGAATATACTGGGCTTTTTCTCCACCAACTCCATTCAGCGGCCGTGGGTTCAGCTCTTTGATGATATGGATCAGTTTCCGGACCTCAGCAGACGACAGCTTCAAAGCTCTTGATATCGTGCTGATCTTTCCCTCAGCAATGTCCTGTAGATGATCATTTATCATCCGTGATAACTTTTCTTCCTCGTCCATCCCTCGGACCTGCAGCATAAGACATTCCTCTAGTCCGGAGGCGAAGATCCCCTGCGGTTCCAGCTCTTTCAGCATCACAAGAACGTTTTCGACCTGCTCTTTCGAAACATTCAACCGCTCCGCAATTTCCTGCGGCGGCACCAGGAGATATCCACTCTGTTCAAGCGACTGCACACAGAAATCCACAATCTTCTTCTCTGTATTCCCGATCTGCTTCCAATGAAGCTGCATGTTCACCAGATCTTCAATGGACTTCTCACTGTCCTCGATCTCATATAGCTCATTTTCCCGGCTGTCTTCCCGTTCTGTACCATTATAAAACCGTTCCGTCTCTTTATAAGTAACAGGAGCTGCTTCCTCACCCTGACCTGCTGTAAACTCAACCAGTGGATTCTCGATCTCCTCATTCTGCATAAAATCCTTCAGTTCCGTCATAGACATTGCAAGAATGTTTAGGGACTCCACCTGAAGCTGTGAAAGCACCTGCTTTGTCTGTAAGGAAATTCCTGCCTTTATCTCCATTGTATCCCCTGCCTTCCAGAATTGTATCTCAGTCAGACAAACGCTCCGCGCGTATACACAGCAATTCCGGGAAGAATCGGTCTGCTTACGCTGATCGGAATTAAGCGTCATATCTCACATGCGTTCGATTTGAAGCCTGCCGTATAGGATATATCAGCTCGAATGATTTCTCTTATCCCGGCAGGTCATCATCCTCAGTATATCATGATAAATCAGATCCCCGCAAGACTGCCAGCAAAAATCATGACTTCTCTTTTTTCCCCATTTTGTTTGTATTTTCCGCGTATTCTTTCATCTGCATACATTTCAGGGTAAAGAAAAAACCCCAGAACCCTTATAAATAAAGGATTCTGAGGCTCTCATAAGAGAGGCGACAACCAGATTTGAACTGGTGATCAGGGTGTTGCAGACCCACGCCT
>ERZ773216.1998-NODE-1998-length-21870-cov-7.742700_pt1 | contig 21870 bp, 29 predicted proteins | sample MGYA00511259_ERZ773216 | MGnify/ENA primary metagenome ERZ773216 (study PRJEB29015, sample SAMEA2737764) | human gut metagenome | biome: human gut; feature: human-associated habitat; material: faeces | place: China | collected 2012 ... | reverse complement strand
TATTGAGAAAAAAGTAAGTTGACTTCAAAGGGCAAGTAAGTTGACTTACTTTGCCAACGAAGTTAACTTACTTTGCCCATGAACATATCTTACTTTTTCAGGTCACTATCAGGACATAACCTATACTCCGGATATTCTTTAATTCAATAAGCGGATCGTCTTTCAACAGTTTCCGCAATTTCGTGATAAAAACATCCAGGCTGCGTGAAGCAAAATAATCATCTTCCGTATCCCAGAAACGGCTTAGAATGGCTTTTCTTTCCACTGTTTCATTTATATTTTCACAAAATAACTGAAGTATCTTTGCTTCACGTACAGTCAATACTTCTTTTTCTCCGGTGTCTTCATTGTGCAGTGTGGCATGTTTGGCATCCAGTGTGAAACGTCCCAGTTTATAATGCTCATTTTCATTTCGTGATTTGATTCCTGCTTTCATTTTCAGAATAGCGTGTATATGTGCATCGAGTTCATCGGGCACGAAGGGCTTTTTCACATAATTATTAACACCTAGTTTATATCCTTCTTTCACATCTTTGGGAGATGTCAATGCGGAAGCAAACAAGATAGGAGTATCTCCGTCCATTTCACGGATGCGTTCCACCATTTGATAACCGTTCATTACAGGCATGTCAATATCCGAGATAATAATATCCGGATGATATTCTTTCCAAGCCTTCAATCCTTCCGCTCCGTTACCAGCGGTTATCACTTCATAGCCACCAATAATTTCCTGTAATCCACTTTTTACGATATAGCTGAAAGTAGGATCATCCTCTACTAATAATAATTTAATCATAGTTTTCTATTATTTTAGGTATTAACAGGCTGAATTCACTGAATTCTCCTTCTATACTGTTGATATATATTCTTCCCTCGTGGGCTTCCATTACTTGATAAACATAGTTAAGTCCTAGTCCGAATCCTGAGGGGCCTCCCTTCCGGGTTCGTTTGATGGCCGATGCACGCTCGAACTTCTCGAAAATCTTCTTTTGGTCTTTTTGCGGAATTCCAATACCATTGTCGTGTATGTTGATAATGTCATGTTTGGCATCGCTCGATGAACTGATGTTTATCTTTACCGATTCTTTAGAATATTTTATGGCATTGTCTATCAAATTACTGATTGCTTCCTTCAGAAACTCTTCATCGGCATATACTTTTTCTGTTTTTAAGTGTGTAGTAAAATGAATTGTTTTTTCTGTTTTTATAGTAAATTTCTCAATCAAGTCTTCTATCATGGGAGATAATGAAATATCTTTTTTATTCATCTCCAGTTTGTGCTGCTCCAGTTTTGCCAGTGTCAGTACTTTGTTGGAAAGAGCCGACAAATGTTCCAGTTCACTTTCTACAATGGTGAAATAATGGTTCTTTATCTCCGGTTTATCATCCAGTTTTCCGCTATGCAGCCTGCTGGCGCACATGATGGCAGAGCTGATGGGCGTTTTCATATCATGAATCATGGCGTAGGAGAAATCTTCTTTTAGCTGAGCTATTTTCCTTTCTGTGATGATGATTTTTATTTGGTAAAACAATCCGATGAAAGCGAATACCACCATAACTGCTGTAGTCAGCAATAAGATTCCCATGCGTGCAAATATGCTCCAATGCGGATTCATCAATATCATTTGTACAGCTTGTGACCGGTCTGTGCGGATAGGAATTTCTTTGGAATGGATGGCACTCCACGACAGGAAACTTTCTTTTTTGCTTTGTTGAAGCACCTCCTTGTTTTTGGGATTTATAAGATTCAATGTGAAGTCACTGCTTATTTTGTGTTCTAAGAGGAGAGTGGAAGCGATGGAATCCACGTCTTCTATAGAGATATAATAACCTAGGTTATAGAGTCCTTCTTCCAAGTAAGTGATTTCGGGAATACTGTCGGTTGCTGATTCTCCTTTTATGCTTGTTCCCTTTGGCGTTTTATTAAGTCTTATAATAGCTTCTTCTTCTATTGACTTATATAAAATTTGATTGGTTTCTTCGTATATATTGTCTTTAATAAGTATATAAGTATTGCACAACCACATTAATTGCATTGTAAATATGGAAATCAAACTAATGATAGTGATTATCTTTATATATTTTGTTTTTATCATGGTGGCAAATATAATAACTTATTTTTAATAGTGGATAACATTCAGATAACATATTATTAAAATATCTCCTGTTATTTTTGCAATATCAAAATAAAACACTTATATATAATTTAAAATGTAATATTATGGAGAAAATAGTAACACTATTGGGTAATGAAGAACAAACTTCTATTTATGGAGGAGAAATAAAAAGAACCTATGATTGGAAACCAAGAGAAGATAAAAATCCAAAACCGGAAACTCAATGGACAAACAATTAACATAAAGATAACAATCCGATAACAAAGAGTTTGAAAAAGTCGGTTTATTTTTGTCACATCAAAACAAACAAAAGAGATATGGAAAAAACGAGTATAAACGAATAAGGTAGAGAAATAAATAACATGATCGGTATACAACTTTTTACTGTCCGCTTGTTTAAACGAAGAATCAGAGATTGTCCGGATCTTGGAATAAGGGAAGTAACACAAACACAAAACACGATAAGAATTTAATAAAATGGAAACGCTGACGTTGGCAAAATGTATGAATATTTATGGCGGATGCTACATTTACAGTAGCAGTACTAGTCTGACTAGTGTATTTGTAGTACCCAGCCGTTTCAGAGATAGTATATAACAACAAAATACAAAATGAAGTATGAAAAAGAATGATTATTACATGGTGAAGCCACTCAGTGGTGAGGAACATGTACAGGTATCGGGAGGATATTGCGGAACAGATGGAACAACTCCGTGAGAAATATGGACCATTAGCAGATATTATCTGCTGGTAGACTTTTATACAAACACAATTTTATTAACTAATTAAAAAATTACTATTATGAAAAAATTGAAAGGAAATGCTTTGATGCAGGAACTGAATGTGAATGAAATGAAAGAAGTGAGTGGTGGAATACATTGGTTAGTTGCTAGCATAGCATTTGCATTTGTATGGGATACATTAAATGATTTGGAAGGAACAGCCAATGCATGTGCTAGTGGTAGAGATAGAGCTTTAAGTATGCTTTAATTTAATATAATGTTACAACGGAAGAGTTGAATAATAAAGAATTGACTGAATGCTTTGGTGGAAGTAAAATATCTGATATGATATGGAATTTTTGTACTTATATATTTTATTCACCGGCAATATCGGAAATGAGAAATTCGGCAGGTGGGTCACCTGTTAATTTACAAATATATATCGTAATTATGAGAAAAAAACATAGATTGCTTCATTTGGTAGTAGGTTGTCTCTTTATTATAATAATGTTGTTATTCCGGACATATTATCGTCCTTGGATATATACAAATCATTTATTTGATTTTTATCTTGCCGATACATACACTAATCTGTTTGGTGAATGTGTTGTTTTTTTTATTCTTGTTTCTCTTTTTTCTCCTAATGAAATGTATAAGCCGATTAAGTTGCTTTTATATTCTTCATGTGGATTGATAATATATGAATTATTGGGATTGATAGTGGAAGGAGGATTATGTGATTATAAAGATATAATTGCTACTTTTGTCGGCGCTTTATTGTCTTATGTAATAAATAGAATAATTATTCAGTATTAGTTATTGAATAATGAAACAATAGTTCGTTAAACATTTCCTTAACACTTATGCAGCGATTGCCGCAAATTTAATACCTTCTTCCCATAGCTTTCGATTTATTTCGGGATTCGGTTCAATACCTAACACAGAAATAAATCGTTGCATGAGGAAAATATTGTGGCATAGCACTTTCACCGAAGCCATTAATGAGACTGTTCCTTTCTCCAGTGCTTTGACTTTAGCCAAATTTACGGTGGTCAGTGAAGCGTTGAAATGAAAATGAAGTTTATCAATATCCCGGCTTTGGCAATTTGTCAGTCCTGTGAATTGTTTACTGTCTCTAAAAAATTTATGGGAAGCGTGTCTTATAAAAATCCAAAACATCTTTCGCCTTCATTTGCATATCAGTTGAGAAATATAGTTTCCGTACTTTCTTATCTTCACTTTCCCAAATACACAACAGTATATCTCTGCTCAATGAACGTGAATGCGCTACAGCTGAAAGAATACGCCCTTTCCCATTCTCCAAATTGATTATTTCAAATCTGTCCTCTTCCAGGTGTTCCATCTCGATTTTGCCATCATATAATTTGGGTCTCCCCCTTTTACCTGTAGGCTGTTCTGTGGTGAGATACCGGAAATAGGCATCATCTCTAAATCGGCTGATTACATGAAATCCCATTTCAAGCGCGTCCTCCACAAATGTGGATTTGGAGAAGTAGGCATCCGCAACCACATAGTTTGTCAATCGCTGGAGTATTTCTTTGCGTGTACGCAGCACATGTAAATACCAGTCTATTAATGTGTATTTAACTTGCTCCAGTGTTTTTGTCGGTGGTGTTTGAACAGCTTCCAAATGGAAGCAGGTATGAAGGTCCATATCAATGAGACCGATGCCGGAGATTTCCAAACCACGTTTAGCCATCTTGGCGCAACCCGACCAAAAACGACCCATGTACGGAGTGCGTTTGCCCGATTTGATGATATAGCTCGGATCGAAATCAATCGCAACACGATTACCTGTCCGAGATGCCGCTAAGCTGGCATTAAAGGATAACCAATCGAACCTGCGACCAAACTGCTGACGATAGCGTTGTTCACCAAAGTGACCATAACGACCCAGTTGAAGGAAATTAATCCGACCCGGGATAATCAAATATAAAAATAGTACTTCAAGCATAAACTTTTCACGCCATTTGTTTATCTTTACCGCCGATTTCATCAGCACACTATTATTAGCTCTAAATATTGGTCAAGTTCGTTCAGATTCATTTTTTCAGGATCTCGTAACCCTTAATATAATGAATCGGTAGGACTTGACCTACTTTTTATCTGTTAATTCAAAACTTAACGAACTATTGTAATTTAAAATGTAATATTGTTATGTATAAACTAGTATTAGAGCTAAGTAGTAAAGAACAAATTTCCATTTATGGAGGAGAGAAGAAAAATTATAGGTGGATAAATAAAGAAGAAATATAATTTTAATTGGAAGAACAATTAACATAAAGATAACAATTCAATAACAAATAATTAAAAAAAAGCAATTTACCTTTGTTACATCACAACAAACAAAAAGAGAGATATGGAAAAAACGAGTATAAACGAACAAGGTAGAGAAGTAAATAACATGATCGACTGTCCGCTTGTTCAAACGAAGAATCAGAGATTGTCCGGATCTTGGAATAAGGGAAGTAACACAAACATAAAACACGATAAGAATTTAATAAAATGGAAACGCTGACGTTGGCAGAATGTATGAATATTTATGGTGGATGCTACATTTACAGTGGCAGCACTAGTCTGACTAGTGTATTTGTAGTACCCAGCCGTTTTAGAGAATTATTTTCTTAGTATATAACAACAAAACACAAAATGAAGTATGAAAAAGGAATGGTTATTGCATGGTGAAGTCACTCAGTGGTGAGGAACATGTACAGTTATCGGAAGGATATGCGCCTCCTACTGCGGAACAGATGGAACAACTCCGTGAGAAATATGGATTGTTGTCAGATATTATCTGCTGGTAGCTTTTATGTAAACATAATTTTGACTATAGTTTAGAAATTGCAATATTACTATATTTTTTATATGATATTGAATTTGTAAAAAAATAGTAATCAAAATAGTTTATGAGAAAATCTATTAAAACTACTCAGTATATTTATGAAATGAATAAAAAAATATAAATGATGAGGTACAAATCAATAATAGAGAAATTCTGTAGAGACAATAGTGGAATAGTTAAAATGATAAAAACTATTTTTCTTTTTGGATTTTTGGTAGTATTTGTATTGTTTGTATTACTCCTTCAAAATTCTAATTTGAATATAGAAGAAAGTATATTTAACTCTATAAATATAGTGAGTAAACTTACTTTACTAATAGTCGCAATTAATTTTATAATACGAAGAAAAAATGGGAAATGATATAATGACATCAAAATTGACATCATCTGAATTGAAAGAAATTCTAGGTGGAGTATTATATGGACTCAAGTACGGCAAAACAAAATTGGAGTAATATAACTTCTTTTTTTTGGCCTGTGCAATGTATGGAATGTATGCATTCTTTTTCTTATAATAGAGTAATTTGGTGTTGCAATTGTGAAACTAATGTTTTATTTTAAAACGAAACAGTTTGTATTTGAGATAACTAATGTGCAAGCATTTATAATTATCTATACTGCATTCTAAATAAAGATTCAGTGTTGAAAACATGTCAACACTGAATCTTTAAACTTATAGGCATTAACCTAAAGATAACAATCCGATAACAAAGAGTTTGAAAAAGTTAGTTTATCTTTGTCACATTGAAACAAACAAAAGAGATATGGAACAAACAGATTTACAAAAAGAAAACAAAAAATTGAAATGAATTAATTTTATCCTAATTATTTATGTAGTTGTATCAATTGGTATTCAATTATATAATATATTAGTGTGATAAAAGTTATTTTCTAATAAGAACTAAAATCATAGAAAACGATTTTTCTTTTTTTAGTTAACTCTTTTAGTTAGAACAGATTTTTATTTGTGGTTTCTAATTGTAATCTATGGAATATCTCAATTGCGACCATATGGAAAAAGGAATAAAAGCATACCATTTATATCTGAACTTATGTAATACAGAAGAAGTACTACCAGAGACCGTGCGTGAAGACTTGAATATGGATGATCTATGTGAACAAGTAGATTATACCTCTTCTTGTATAGGGAGGCAATATCTTTATCATATTTTGTGCATGGATAAAGTTTCTGATGTTGCCAAACATGAACAATTTATAGAGAAACTGCAAACAGATCATCCGCTTCGAAATCAATTAGTGAATGCTCTTCAAAAACTGAATAAACCGGATGCTTATTCCATAGTAGATATTTTGGCGGAAAAAGAACATACTTATTCCCGCGGTTATTTATTGGTAATTCAGGTATGTAGATGGCTGCCTGCCTTTTTCCTTATCTTGATGTTCCGGTTTTCTTCTTCACCTATTCCTTTTATACTCTTATTAGTATCTTATATATTTAATGGATATTTACATTTTAAGCAAAAGAATATTCTTTCATGTTATTTTTTCTCTATGCCCCAGCTATATAAACTACTGAAAACAGTCAATTATCTAACTACCATTCCTTCTTTTTTGTCTATAAATGATAAAATGGAAAGCACTACCCGTCACTTAAAAGAACTTTGCAGGAAATTAGGTTCATTTCGTTATGGAATAGCTTTAGAGAGTGAATCGGCCATGATTGTTTATCTTTTGACTGAACTGATAAACATTTTCACGTTATATTCGACTATCAATATTGTAACATCATTCCAGTCCATTCAAAAGAGAAAAGGAGAAATAGAACAAGTTTTCTGTTATGTCGGTTTCTTGGATATGCTTTGTTCTATATCGTTCTTACGTGAAAAACTTCCCTATTATTGTAAGCCTTCCAGTGATAAGGAAGGAGAGCGATTAAAAGCAGATAGCATTTATCATCCGTTGATAAAGGACTGTGTTTCGAATGATGTTTCTTTATCTTATAAGTCCATGCTCATAACAGGTTCTAATATGTCAGGGAAAACCAGTTTTATTCGTACTGTTGCCATTAATTTGTTGACAGCAAAGGCTTTGAATACTTGTTTTGCAAAGGAATTTTGTATTGATATTCACAGGCGTCTTTATTCGGTTATCCATACCGAAGATGATTTAGTGGAAGGAAAAAGCTATTTTTTTAAAGAAGCAGAGAATGTGAAGGTTGCTCTTGAAAAAGGAAAAGAGGGAAATTATTTGTTGATTTTTGACGAGTTGTTTAAAGGAACTAATACGATGGAAAGGATAGCCATTAATTCTGCCGTATTTTCAGATTTGGCTAAAGCGAATAACTTGATTTTTGCTTCTACACATGATTTAGGATTAACGACATTGCTTAATGATCAGTATGAATTGTATCATTTCAGTGAGAAAGTAACAGATGATAGACTCTTGTTTGATTATAAACTGAAGAAGGGGATAGCCAAAGAAGGAAATGCTATCAAAATATTGGAATTGTGCGGTTATCCTCCTGAATTGGTTCAGTCGGCTAAGGATATACTTCCCATGATACGATGATATGAACTAAAAAAATAAGAAGCAGCTGACAAAGAGTTAATGTAATTCTGGAAGACTTTTATAACCTCTTTATTTCTAAGAGGTTTGAGAGAAAGGTTAAAATAGAGGTAACGAATTGGCAACCGTGTTTATTTCTGCGCATTTCTGCAAGTTGCTGTCAATGTCTCTCGTCTTGGTACAAAAGTAGCAACAAAAATCGGAAACACATCAAATTGGTCGTGTTTTTTATATTAAATATTTTGATGTTACTCTACATGTTATCCAGTATTATCATTTCTAATCATAAAGCATCACTTTGACAAAGAGAGAATGTTTATTGCATATTGTCTTCAACCATAATCCGATAATTGAAATGCCACCACTGAAAGAAAGCAATCGGTATCTTTATATAATGCAACCTCCAAATGCTTTCAAAATGGGAGCAAGAATGAGTGCCTTTTTAGTTATTCATTTCAAAGAGATCTAATCTATCACTCTATCTGTCTTCTTTGCACCTCTCTACTCTGTATGCAAAAACTCAGTTTGACCTATGCATTAGCATTCTATTTTTGTTAATCCGAAGATTTATTGTTATCTCCTTTCTTAGAATCGAAAAATGATTGCTAACGATTATATAATTATTTGAAGAATAAATATTTAATAGTGTGCCTGAAAGCAATGGCAACAATTTGATAACCGTACTATTTTTCAGTACTTTACATTGTTTTTTACAGTTAAATAACTTTTCTGAAAAGGTAATAGTTCCCCATTGAAGCACAATGCTTGAACAAATATTATTTGCTATAGGCATAATATGAGAAGCTCTTGTTATATAATAAAGATAACCATTGAATGTGCATTTTCAAAACAATTTTGTAGATTTTAACAAACATACTTTTCGATTAGTAACAACGTCATCATCTGACAAACATCCCACAAGTAACGAAGAGTTCATATGATGTTTGGATTTTTGAAGTATTACCATTTCTCTATTGAAATTTGCATAGCAGTATGCACAGGCATGACAACATGTATTATATGCCCCAATATCTATACTTTCAACACATCTACATTCCATACGTTGATTTTTATCCTTTTTAACATTGATATGATAACCGCATATTTCTTCAATAAGGGTTGGGTCTATGCAGCAACCATGTTTGATACCCTCATCTTCAAGATCAACATTCTCAGCACAACTTTGTATTTGAATACCGTACCTGCTAGCAATGGTTGCTAAATTTTCAGCAAGATGTTTCATTTCTGAAACTGAAGGCTCACGCATATTCAGGAATCTTGTATTTGCCAAAGTCTTCTTATATAGGTCAACAAAACTGATAACACATTTTGTAGTTAACCCCTCTAATCTTTTAGCCAGTTCTTCAAAGTATCTTTTGTGATAGGCAACATCTATTTTCTCTGTAAGAAGAATTGGATCAAACCTCCATATTACTCGATGGTTACCAATTTGCTGAGATAATAGGCGAAATGTATCAATAATTTCTGTTTTAACTGGGACGTTAGCCTCTATTTGTTTATCGTATGGATTTATTGTGAATTGAAAGTAATAATTGTAATTATCTAATTCATGTAATCTCGCAAGCATATTTTGGGGATTCTTTGTCCAAAATACGATACAATCCACCACTTCAGGAGTAATGTTGATTCTGCTTACTTGATGTGGATTCATTGGATTTCTCACATCTACAAATCCTTCTTGTATTCGGTTAAAGAACCAATCACAATAAAAGGCTGGTATATCTGTTCTTCTTGAAACTGATAATATCATGGTTGCTGTTTTTTTACAGTTTTAATAATTAGTTGAATACTTCCGCATGTTGCAAAAGGATTAAATGGTTGAGCCTCAAGTATAATAGGTTTAAAACCAATACAATCTCTGATTTTTGAACCATACTCAAACTGGTATTGATTAGGAATTGCAAAATGGCGACGCTGGAAATAAAATGAAAAACTTTCATTTTGCTTTAAAAGACTCGCAATCTTCTCCATGCAAGCATATCCTGTGCCTTTACTGTATAGTAACATAACATCGTTAATAATAATTGTTGAGAAACGTCCTTCGTGAATTAAACGAACTAAATCGTTGATGAAGACCTCGCAATCTTGTGGATTATACTTGACAAAATCAGAAAGGAAATAATTTAAAACGAGAATGTCGCATCTAATATCATTATCATTTACATACTGAATAAAATCATAGTTGTAGTATTGAATAATATGAGGCAAATGCTTAAGATTTTCAATGTTAAAATCTTGTATTGATTTCCATACACTACTCAAATCGAACCCATAATAATAAAAGGGGGCATTACGAAATATAACTATAGCTCCATAGAGTTCTGTACTAGGACCGCATCCTATAGAGATGATTTTAATTGGTTTTGCAAAGTTGAGAGATTTTTTAACCTCTAAAAAAGCCCAAGCCATTTCTGATACATATCTATATCCGTGTTTAAGAACATAATTATATGTAATCTTATTACAAGCGTAATGCTCATTTTTTGTGTAGATTGAATGAATATGACTTAAACAATTATAACAATTATTCGTACCAAATCTCCTACATTGCGACATATTACAATTGGTGCAAAAAGGAATAGAGTTAAATTGTTGCACACAATGCCGTATCAAATTGTCAAATTCTTGCATATCTTATATCCACAATTTAATATTTTATTCATTTAAATGGCAATAATATCTCTTCTTTATCGATATTCCAATCTTTAAACTTAAAATTCCATCTATGTTCCATAAATTGCAACATTGACATCCCCCGCTTCTTTATTTCATCAGGAGTCCATTTTTTTTGTTTGGAAACCTCAATTTCACTATACGAGCCATTATAGTATCCTATTTCTTTTCCGTCTTTGTTTCGCTGACATTTCTTTTTGTCAAAATCGTAATTCTGCAACTTCGAATTTTTAGAACGGCTTAATAATAATAGATTTCCCAAAGAATTCAAATACATACGTTTTTCCGAAGGTGTAAGATGCCCAAAACGATTTTTCCAATAAGTATCATTAGGTGATTGTGGGTATATATGTTCAATCGTATCCTCTTTCTTTCTCTTGTTAAAGTCCTCCCAAGATACTTTCATATTAGCATTGTCTTGTAGGTACAATTCATATTCATAGAGAAAGTACCTAAGTCCGCTCCATGAATAGAAACCCTCTCTATCATTCTTGGAAAACAGTTCTTTTATGTGATTTTTGAATCTTTCCAAATCAAACCATCCATAATAGTTTTCATCGTCTTCTCCATCCGTCAAAAAGTCAATCTCAGCCGTAATTGTTTCAATATCCAGCTGTCCCATATAATATTCTCTTGTCTTTCTGTAAAGATTGCTATTTTGCGTATTTGAAGAACGGTGTGATACTGTAAAAACCAAAAAATTGAATCTTTCACAAGCATCTAAAAAATTCCAAATTAATTCTTCATTAGTCTCTTTGGTAAATACAGCCATTATCATTGGAGGGAAAGCACCCCATCCAACTCGTTCTAACTTCTGAATGTATTCTTTTATTCTATCTGAATGGTTAGAATATTGAATGTTAAATATGTAGAACCATTGCTTTACACATTTAGATAGGCTGTCTATATATTTTTTAATCTCCTTAAATGAGATATTTCCACTTAATACATTTTTTGCGGTGAATTTTTTCTTGAGCAAGAACTCGGCATACACATCAGACTGACTTCTATCATATGTGAAATACATTATCCAATGATTAAACAAAAAGTCGTCATCATCTAATGGATTATCCTTGTTTTTACCTAAATACTCATATATAGTTTTCCATGTCTCATTAATATCTGTTCTTAATCGTCCTTTTGTTTCATCATCTTCATGCAATAAAGTAGATAAATATATTAGACGATTTTTTAGAAGTTCCAAATGGGACAAATCTTTGCCCCTGTTGTTCATCGTCTCAAATGTCACATAAACATCTAAAGAATCATCTATTTCATAATAATTGAATTTCAATCTGTTTATTGCCTTGTCAAAAATTGTTTCTTTATCCTCTTTACTCAAGGGCTTAAGTTTATTTTTGAAATATTTTTTTGCAAACATGAGATTTGCGGTGTATAATGTTTCGGGATACTTGTCTGCCGCAGAGGATTCTTGTTCTAAAATCTTTGTTTTGAAATACTCATCGCTTGGATTATCCTTTTCATATCCAAATACAAAGGACTTATATAGTTGGTTATAGGAACGATACAAAAAACGGTCAATCCATTCACTCTTTTGCCTGTAATTAATTCCTTCATTATCATTAAACGTACATAAAATCTCATGCAATAAAATAATTAAAGTAGTCAATCTCTGCTGCCCATCTATTACATAATATGCGGACAGGCCCTTTTTGAGAAGCCATAAATCATCTTTCCATTTTTCGATATTTGATACCTCATTAGCATTTATTGGTTCTACCGTCAATAATCCAATATAATGGATCTTATTGGGGTTGAGATTTTGAATATCTTCCCAAAAGTCATCCAACTGACGTTCTTCCCAAGAATAACCACGTTGAAAATCAGGAATACGAAATATTTTATTGTTGAATATTTCTGATAATGACAAAAGTTTTGTATCGCTCATACATTTAGGGTATTAATCAGTTCTTGTTGTCGAAATATTCTCATATATTATCTATCGTTGCTTTGAAAAAACGACCATAATCACTAGATACATTTATTGGCTCCCAGATTTTGAAGCATTTTTGTCCCAACGAACGGCTAAAAGACAGTTGATATTTTTTTTCGCATGCAGTAAAATCAAACATTTCACCTTTTTCTCCAACCTCTAAAGCATCTGATAGGTCTTTCAAATTTTTAATCATCTCATCTTTACAACCAAGATAAAAAACTATTGGTTGATGATATTTTGAATTATTGGGTAAAGTTACGGAATACACTTCCACTTCATCTATAATTGTTTTATTAAGTACCACAGAACCATTTGTAAAAGATTTTACTTTTTCATTTTTTGCAACTTTCTTAAGTTGAGCCTTTGTGTAGATAGGTGCAGATAGCAATAACGTTAAGACGAGGATACACTTTAAACATGTACTTGTTTTCTTTGATACTCTCATAATTCAATACGTTCTAAATTATTAAAATCAGTGAGAACCACTGTGTCATCCCTGTAGCCAATTTGAAAATTTCTTGTGTTTTCAAGTACAAGGTTAGCATAACGCTTCTTCGTTTTCTCTTATGTCATGGAAATGAGATAACTCAATCCATTTGCAAAATTAAGAAAAAGTCGTGATAAATCAGCAATTTAGAGTGAATTATCACGACTTCCTTTGGAGATATATCAACTTTTACAGTCTAAATCCCCGTCTGCGTTTCTTCTTCCTACGAAGTATCTCCGCCATTTCCTGATTGGCTTCCGCATCGGCGGCATCGTAGGAAGAACTGCCGTTCAGCAACCCTAATGAACCGCTGAAAAACTCGCCATGTTCCGTGACGGACGGTGTTGGAATACTAGCCTGTCCCAATCCATAGCCTTTTGTCGTTGATGCCAGCTCCATTCGCTCATTATATCTATTGCGCTGCAATGCCGCATTAATCTTGGAACAGCTGAAACGCCTGTCCACCTTGGAGCCGTTGAAATGGTAGCCGTTCTTGGTGAAGATTACGCCCTGAATCTCGTTAGTCTGCCCTCTGTAACTGAAATGTACTTCCACGCCCTGACTTTTCAGGTTGGCGACAAGCACGTTCCAGTTGCTGCACCTGCCGACTTCCGCTTTGAGGATGTCGTAAAGCTCATATTTCGTCTTGTCCGGCTCTTTCAGGCGGTTGCGCTTGACATTATCCTTACCGCCAGCCATGTGCAAGCCGTACTTCACGGTTAGCTCCTTGCATATACGGGTGCTGCGCAACCGCTCGTTCCTGTCTGAAATGGTGTTGCCGTTGTTGTCTATGCGGTTGAAAGCTATATGCACGTGCGGATGTTCCTTGTCGAAGTGACGGGCGATGAAGAACTGCGTGTCACGGATGCCCATCCGCTCCATGTATTCAAGTGCGATGCCTGCCATGAGGCGGTTTGTCAAGCGTGGCTCATCCTCTTTTGAAAAGCTCAACGCAATATGTCCGACTGGTTTCAGCACCTTGCTGTTCATCTGCGCTTGTATATTGAAACTCATGGCAATGGTTTCATTGCTTTCCATGAACAAGCCTTCATGTGTCACCAATTGTGTACCCTTGTTCCTGTCAAGGATGTAATCCACCACACCCTTAAAGTCGCTTCCTTTTACGATTTTCGCCATCATATCCCTATCTTGGTCAAGAGTTCGTGAATCCGTGCCACAGCCACCTTACAGTCCCATCGCGCGTCGTGGAAGCCTCCGGCGTTCGCCTTGTGTGCAAGCTGGTTGAGATTGTTCGCCATGCCGCAGAGCTGGCGGATATATCCGGTGTGTTCCTCCGACAACCGTTCCTTCACATGACCGTTGCGGAAACATTCCCTCATATACTCGCTCGGAGATATTCCTGCTTTATGTGCCGTGGTCAGCAAACGGAAGTAGTCGGCTGCCGCCATCTTCACGCCGATGCGATAGCTCAGTTTTTCAGTCGCCTCTTTCTTCGGGCGACCGCCCTTGTTTCGTTTCCTATATTCCTTGTATTCCATTTTCTACTTGTAATGCTACTACTGATTATACTGTATAGACCGACGGGATGCCACCTCCTACAACTTGGATGGTGGTAGCAAGCGGTTTCGGTACACCCGAAACACAAACTTGCTACCTCCCAATCCTCGAAGAATGAGTTTCGGGCAGCTCCCGTTTTTCTCATTCGGAATGTCACAATCCTTTCTTTTTCGGTTTTATGATGGTTCGTAGCGGTGGATTGACGGTCAAATTTTGCCGTTTCCCACACAGGTAATCGTTCAGGTCTTTGTGTCCTTTGTAGTTGTCGGAGAAGTCGCGGATGCATCCGGCGAACTCCCTTTCCAGTTCTCGGTATGCGTTTCTTCCTGCCTCGTCATTGTCGAGCAGGCAGTGAATGCGCCCGTACCCGTGCAGCACATCTATGGCTTTGGAAACATTGGAAACGGAATTGAGGACGACATAATCCTGCCTGTCAAGGTTGGGCATGGTCGGGCAGTTCTTCATCCGCAACGTGAGGAAGGAAAGATAGTCCATCATGCCCTCGAACACGAGGCATTTCTCTCTTGGCTCTCCATGTTGCCGGATATGGCTGATGTCCTTCGGTGCGATGCAGCCCTTGAAGAAACGGTTGCGCACCTCATATCCTCCCGCCACGTTCGGGAAACCGATGGCGAAATAGGGCTTGCCGTTATGGATGAAGTGCAATTCCCTACATTCCGGCTTTGCCAAAGCGATGTTTATACCCCGTTCCTGTAAATAGCGAAGTAATGCCGGATGGGTAAGTTCTCCTACCTCCAGATGTTGGAAACTCGGTTCGGATGCCTGCTGGCGAAAAGAGAAAGACACGAGACGGATGTGTGGAGCCTGTTCCGCTATCTTGTTGAGCAGATAAGGCACATAGTCGGATGCGTATAGCTCCTGTGCCAACGCGATGATATTTCCTCCCTTGCCTGTTCCGAAGTCGTACCATTGGTTGCGGTCGGTGTTCACCTTGAACGAGGCTTCCGTTTCCTGCCGGAACGGGGATTTGTACCACAGGCTGTTTCCCTGTTGCTTTACGGGCGTGTAGCCCAGACTTTTCAGATAGTCTGCGATTCTGATTTGTTTGGCTTCTTGGATGTTCATGATTTTACAGAGAATTTGATAGTGAATGTAAAAATGTTGATTTGATGAATGGTTGCCATAGCACGCTTATATACAGTATTATAGCTGTTCAACATCTTCTCAACAAACCACTCGACAAAAGAGAAACCAATAAACGGGTGCTGTTCCTCTTTCAACAGCCTTTTTTGATTGTTGAGAAATTGTTGAGAATATATATTGCTAATTATCAGCATAATTATGTTCTTATTCATCAATTCAACAAAAGAAGAATGGTATTACAGGGATTCAAGCTGTTCCCTTGTGACGGTGTAGAAACGACCGACTCTTTTTATCGGCTCATACCGACATTCCCGATTATAGTTGAACTGGTAGGTGGTATAGGTCAGCCCGTTGGATGCAGGTGTGAGCTTCCAGCACTCCTGCAAGACTTTCCGGACTTGGTGCTTTTCTACCTTTACCTGCGAGTGTGTCAACAAAAGAAGAATATCGTTATAGCAGAAAGAGAACGTGTCCGTGCCTGTGCTGTCCATGATGTCGAGTATAAGCTCATACATTTCTATCTCCAGACGGTTGCGGTTGCTGCGGATAATCTTTTGCAAAGCTTCGGTATGCAGCAATGACGGGGCAAACCACATCCGGCTTTCTTTTTTCGTTGCCATCGTCCTGTGCTGCAAATGATGCAGGAAAGCCGGGATTTCCGTCTTCAACTTTTGCAGGAAATTGGTGTCGTCGGATTGCAGGCGGTTTATCTTTCGCACCCAATAACGTGTTTCGCCCGCATCGATGATGACAGGCAGATACTCGTTGTTGGAACACAGCACGAATTTGGCGAAGAAGGCTATCTCGTCACGGTCTTTGCCTTTGGCTTCCACCTTGTAGGAGAGTGTAGTGCTGAGGTTCTTCAACCTCTCGCTGTCCTCCCTTCGGTTGAGCAGCACCTCGTCCACCACGATGAGCAGCTTGCCCGTCCAGTCGGAATTGAACTGGCTGCGGAAATCCTCGTTGGTGTTGAACGTGACATTGTTCTGAAACACGGCTTTCAGGAAGTTCAGGAACGTGCTTTTGCCTGTGTTGCGCTCTTCCGATACCAACAGCAGGATAGGAAGTTTCTGTACGGGTTGCAGATAGAGCAGTTGCAGGTAATCCATGCCCAACTCGTACTGTTCACCGAAGATGTGGCGCACCAATGACAGGATACCAGGAAACCCGCCTTGCTGCGGGCGGTGCTCTATCGGCTCGTATAGGTTCAGGAACTTGTCCACTACAGGACGGTAGTTCACATGGTCGGGGACGGTGCAGAAGCCGTCATACTTCGGCACGGTGGCAAGATAGTCCTTGCCGTAGTCCTGCCGCAACGTCTCGTTGTTCCACACGATGCGTTTCCTCACATAGCCGCCGTTCAGACGGGGCTGGTTCACTAACTTGTAGAGGGTCGTACCTACACGGATAAACTCCTCCTTGGGAATGTTGCCTTGTTTCATTTGCACTTTATTTTCTGTTTAATCAGTGCAAAATTCGGTAATCCGCACAAGACGGATTAACAACTCACACGTGACTCACATAAGATTTTCTTGGATTTGGCTTAAAAGCATACGACAAAAGCCCAAAGAAGTGTCATCCTAATGGGCTCTTCTTCGGGCTTGTCGTAATCGTACGTATGAATGGCAATATGCCTATTCACATATTCGTATAAATATATTGTCGGCAATGTGAATACGCATAGGTTTCATTACTTCATGTCGTCATGTTATTAAGGTTTATGCTTGATAATTAGACATATTCCTGCCATTTATGCCCAGCGAAAAGAAGATGTTTGTTTTCTCTTTTCGCAAGTACAGCCTTTCAAAAACGGCATTGCGCACCTGTTTCGCACCGAAACTGTCGATACGGAAAGCGAGTGCGACTATCATCGGGAAGTTGAACACATCAGCATGATACCCGTTCTCCAATCGGACATACTTCTGTACCTCGTGTTCTTTCAGTACGCCGCTTTTATACACGGCACGGATGGCTGCACGGAGTGTCGGAACAATTATCCCGAACAGCTCCACCAATTCCGGCTCACTCATCCAGATATAGACAACATTATCCGGCATGATGATTTTGTGGGATTCACTCATAGTTATGATGTTTTTTTCCATACTCATGACATTGTTATCCCGTTAAACGTCTTGCTCAATTTATCACCGAACATCGTTAGGTCATTGTCGAGTTTCTGCGTGGTTATCTTTGCGTATATCTGAGTTGTGACGATATTCGTATGTCCCAATACACGGCTTACGCTCTCAATTGGCATGCCCTTACAGAGAGCCAGCGTCGCAAATCCATGCCGGGCACAATGAAAGCTGATGTTTTTTGTAATACCGCATTCTTTTATCATCCGTTTCAACGGTTTACAGACAGACCAGTAGTTCAAGCCGGGGAATATGCGATTGTCTTTTTGCATCAGTCGGTAGCGTTCTATTATCTGCAAGGGTATATCCAACAGCTTCACTTGGAATGGGACTTTTGTCTTGTGGCGTTTGGACAATATCCACTTCTCACCGTTCACCTCCACGATGTTGTCATTTGTCAGTTCCTGCACATCCACGAAAGACAATGCCGTGAAACTGGCAAAGACGAAGATGTCACGGATGTATGCGAGCTTGCTGTCTGCAAACTCATGTGTCATGACCGCTTTCAGTTCATCTTCTGTCAGATACTCGCGTTCCTTTACATTGGGGCTGATATGGAACTGGATGAAAGGATTGCGCGGTATCAGTCCGTTATAATGCGCTTTCATGACCACGCCTTTCAACCACATACAGTTTGCCCATATCGAACCGTTCCGCAATCCTGCTTCCGTTGAGAGGTATGCGGCGAACTCCTTGATGAAGTCGGGAGTAAGTTCCGGCATGGACATATCGCTGCGCTTGTAAAACGACTTGATGAATGCTGCCACATGATTTCTTGCCCGTACACGTGCCCGATAGGTAGCCATTACCCTGTCTTTGCCCACCCGTTTCTTGAACACCTCATTCTCACGGTCGAAAGCCTTGAGCAAGGTCTCATACTCGCTGCCGATACCCTGAAAGGCGTTGCGCACCATTTCAGCCGTAACGAATGCTTCACGGTCGGATATGCGCTGGTAATGTTTGATGATTTGCGCTTTGATGTTGTCCAATGCAAGATTGATGTCCCGTGCCTCGCGGCTCTTGCCTTTGGCCCGGTTGCCCTTGATGTCCCAAAGCGTTTTCGGGACACTCTGTTTGCAACTGAACTGCGCCACAGTCCCGTTGATTGTAACCCGTCCCATAATGGGGACAATGCCGTTTTTCTCCTTACTGCCGTTCACGTAGAACAGCACTTTGAATGTGCTTCTTGCCATACTCGTTTTTTGTTTGCAAAGTTATTACTCAACGAGTTAGACCTTGATATGCCAACCTGTGCCACAAGCTGCCAGATACAACACTGTATGTTAAAAATCACCATCCGGTGGGTAATGATTTGGAGACCGTTCTGCTTCATAAATCCGCTTTCCTTTGCGTTACCCCGATTTTTCGCCTGTCCTCATTTGGCTTCGCAAACGCCTTATTGACAGGCGTTACGAAGACATTTATCCCTTTTTATTCGTCTTTCCCAGAGATTTAATGTATCTTTGTCATATACAAAGACTGAAGATACGTTGTTTTACATACTTGTAATTGAATAGATTTGAATGATAATGGAATATACTTCTATCCCTATATATTATAATGACAAAAGATATAATGTTTATCAGAATGAACTGATGAATTTTTTCATCTTTCTGACCAAGGTACATCCGGCTTTTATTCTTGACAAGTCATTGAAAGCCCAATGTCGTCAGTTCGTCCTGTCCGCTTGCGATGAACTTTGTGATATGAATAACATCACTTTAGCCGATTTCCAGCTGAGAATCAATGAACTATTGGTCTTTTTGCAGGATGCCCATACTTTTGTGAATATAGAACCGTTGTCGCTATATCCATTTTCTGTCCGCTATTTTAACGGGAGTTTCTATTTATACTCCATTTCTTCTCGCTACAAAAATGTGACAGGAAAAGTCATTACAAGCATGGGAGGAATGGATATAATTGATATTCATAAGAAATTGGCCGGGATGTTGCCTGCTGAAAATAAGATAAAAGCCGGTATTACAGGGAGTCATTTTCTGAATAACCCTAGTTTGATAAAGCGGTTGGGGATAGATGGCGATGTGCTTGAGATCGTTTTTTCGGATGGAGACAGAATAAATATAGACAAGGAAAACGGAACAAATAATCAGCCTGATCAGATGACAGTTATTAAACCGAATGCCGTTACCGCCAGACAACCGGTGCCGTATCATTATCGCATCATTGATTCCATCTGCTATTTTCAATTCAATGAAATGTTTGATAGTTATACTTATCAATTGGGCTGTCAGTTATCCGGTGAAACACCGGATGAGAATATAATCCATAGTCTTCCGTTCTTCACGGAATTTTTGGAACACATGATTCAGGATATGAATCAAAAGGGAGTTTCTTTGCTGGTTGTTGATATGCGGTATAATGGGGGAGGAAACAGCCTTTTAGGAAATATGTTGTTGGATGCATTAAATATCCATTTGTCAGATATTGAAAGTTATCGCACATATATCCGGCCTTCTTCATTTTTAAAAGAATTTTATCCGTTCCTGTTGGATAAGTCAGCAGAGATGAATGATAAGACATTGGCAGAGCAAAATCAAGACAGGAGGATGGGTAAGGAAGTTCCTTTGTCAAAACATAAATATACCGGAAAGGTGGTTTTCATTCAAGGACAAAATACATTCAGTAGTGCTAATTATTTGCTGACTACTGTAAAAGACAATCACCTTTTTCCCATTATAGGTATGCCCACTTCTCAGAAACCAACCTGTTATGGTGATATTATTCCCATCAGTCTGCCTTTTACAGGTACAAAGGGTTATGTCAGTCATTCCTTTTTCAGAAGACCGGATTCATTGTTGGACGAAGAAACAACTTTAATGCCTGATACACTAATAAACACCTCTGTCGCTGATTATTTGAAAGGAGTAGATAATTGTTGGGACTGGATTAAAAGGTTGAATTATTTATTATGATGCTTTCAAGCTATAAAAAAAGGATGATAAAAATTTATTTTAAAATGAAACAGTTTGTATTTGAGATAACTAGTGTGCAAGCATTTATAATTATCTTTTCTGTATAAACTTATAGACATTAACCTAAAGATAACAATCCGATAACATAATCCCTTTTTCTTTCCTTCTACTTTTGCTGTATAAATCCGTAAAAGTAGAAATGTTATGTTATTACCAAACGAATGGATAGAGAACAGTATTGAAACATACATCTATCAACACACCACAAAGTCCCAGATTATCTATTGGGTAGTATTGGCTGCCGTCACTGCCGCTATTATTGTATTGCCTTTTATCTATGTAGATATTTCGGTGCAAGGCAGTGGAGTAGTGAGACCGGTGGCTGAAAAAACAGAAATTAAATCAGCAATTACGGAACTGGTAGATTCTGTCTATGTGCGCAAAGGCGACCAAGTAAACAAAGGAGATATTCTTCTCCGTTTCCGTACCAATAGCTCCGATTATAAAATCAATTATCAGACCAATCGTCTGAATGACTACGAAGCCCATTTGGCAGATTTGGCTTATCTGGCAAAAGGAGAATGCCCTGCTGTGTTCCATTCTCCGGTTCGTCAACAGGAATATACCTATTTCACTAAAAAGAAAAAGGAACTCGAAACCTCTTTGGTGCAGGCGGAAAAAGAGTATAAACGAAATAAAAACCTTTTTGATAAGAAAGTAATCTCAGAAGAAGAATATGATAAATCTTATTTCCAGTATCAGAGCCAGCAAAATGAACTGGCCTCATTGATACAAAGCCAATTAAGCACATGGC
>ERZ773216.1997-NODE-1997-length-21879-cov-8.490882_pt1 | contig 21879 bp, 20 predicted proteins | sample MGYA00511259_ERZ773216 | MGnify/ENA primary metagenome ERZ773216 (study PRJEB29015, sample SAMEA2737764) | human gut metagenome | biome: human gut; feature: human-associated habitat; material: faeces | place: China | collected 2012 ... | reverse complement strand
TCTTGCTCTTTAATTTTCCCTCTTTTTTCTCTACCGTAACACCAGGCCAGTTACCAACATACTGGTTGGCACCTGTTAATGCGTTAAACATAGTTGTTTTACCGCAGTTTGGGTTTCCGGCAAGCGCGATCTTAATTGCCATTTCCTTTTTTACCTCCATGAGTCCATTGCAAAGGACTCTTTTTAATTCTCACGGTGTGTTATGTATGATTACTTTACTTCTACACACTGAGCATCGTTCTTTCTTACAGAAAGCTCATAACCTCTTACTGTAATTTCAACAGGATCTCCTAAAGGAGCAACTTTTCTGATATAAAGCTCACTTCCTTTTGTGATCCCCATGTCCATAATACGACGTTTGTAAGCGCCATCACCTGTGATCTTAGTCACTACTACAGTGCTTCCAACTGCTGCATCACCTAAAGTCATTGCTATGTCTCCTTTCTTCTCTTTGTCATGTTTATTTATGGCTATATCACCCTTAGGCAACATGTCCATTTAAACCATGATATGTCTTGCCATATCCTGATTTATTGCAACTCTTGAATCCTTAATATTGACAATAACATTTCCACCGATGGCAGATACAACTGTGATCTCTGCTCCGGCAACAAATCCCAGGTTTTCAAGAAAACGCTTTGTTTCTTCATTTCCGCCTACTTTGCGGATGGTATTTGTTTCTCCGATCGAAGCCATTGTTAAAGGCATCTTCTTCACTCCTTTTTTCAAGTTAGTTGTTCCTATTTCAGGTTAGTCATTGCTACCCTGATCATCTTAGTTAGAATACGCTAATTTAAGTTAGTTGTCAATAATACAGGCTCTTTACATGCTGATAATTTTTCTCAATAAGGTGCATTTTTTTAATTTTTGCTGTATAATTCATAAAGATGTTGGGGTCAAAATGTATTTTGCCCCCTCTGATACCGAATTGCTACGTGCTTTGCACTCCCGCAATTCTAAAAACATTCGTAATCCGCTCATTTTTCTTCAAAAAATGGCTTCTTACTCATGTTTTTGGCGGGTCCCAAGGTCAAAAATCCTCCTGCAAGCAAGCTTGCATCGGATTTATGACCTTTTGACCTTTGTATCTTCATAAATAAACTGCCGTCAGCCACAAAGGAGAGCTTCTATGACATTACAGCAAATGCGATATTTTATTGGTGCTGCTGAATCTGGTTCGATCAGTGAAGCCGCTAAACGGTCTTTTACTGCCCAGTCCAGCATTTCCGGCGCTATAAAAGAAGTGGAAAATACCTATGGGATCACTGCTTTTGTAAGAGACAGCAAAGGTGTCCGCCTTACCAGAAGCGGAGAAGAGCTTCTTATCGAATTTAAAGGAATATTAAACCGTCTGGACTACCTGGACGAAAAATTCAATGGTTCCAAAGACCGTCCTTTAGGTTTATCTGTTTCCTCCCAGCATCATATCTGCGGTATGAATTCTTTTGTATCGATCATCAAAAGCCTGAATACAGGTGCCGGACCTTATCACTGCGGTTTTCACGAATGCCGCACATCTGAAGTTATGGACCGGGTAGAACGCGGTCTGGATGATCTTGGCATCGTTTTTGTTACAGAATACAGCAAGGGCCAGATGATGCAGGAGTTAAGGAACAGAAGCATCATTTTCAATCACATTACCTATCAGACTTCCCATGTATACATATGCCGAAACCACCCTCTTGCTGGCAGCCGTGAAATCGACATGGAAGATCTGATCCAGTATCCTTTTATCACCTATGACCGGTCTTCAGATACGAATCCCGCTTATACTGACCTGATCGTTCCTTATCATCAGTTAAACAGGGTGATCCAGGTTTCTGACCGGGCTGCTTCTTATTCTGTTATGCGTTACTGTCAGGGATTTGCTGTAGGAAGCGGCTACCGGCCATTTGATGATAACTACAGCGATATCGTTTCCATTCCTATTAAAAACGGGCTGCGTCTTGAAATAGGTTGGATCGTACGCCAAAAATATACTCTTTCTGATACAGCCAGCCGTTTTGTGGATCTTTTAATGCAGGTCGAATCAGTTGTTCTGTGATTTTAAAGACGGTTTTCGTAAAAAGCGATGGAAATCCATCGCTTTTTGACGTATTCGCAGAAAACACTTCCTGTGTTATGTTTAAATCACAAAAATAATTTCTGCACAGACAGAAGAAAGGGGTATCTTGTATGGAAAAGTTAAAAGCTGTTATTAACAAGTACTGGAAGGTTTATGTTGCAGCCCTGATCATTGCTGCGGTCTGCGATCTGATCGGTACACTTAAGTTCAATATTGGAATTGGTACACTTACCTTATTTCCAATGGTATTTGCCACGATCTTTGGAGGACTTTTAGGACCGGATGCCTTTAAGCTTTTCAAAACAGAAGAATCAAAGCTTGGAGGAAGCCTTGTTTTAGTAGCCCTTGCACCTTTTATGGCAAAAATGGGAATCTCAGCAGGCGGAAATCTTGCAAAACTGGTTGCTGTAGGACCTGCGCTTCTGCTGCAGGAATTTGGTAATCTGGGAACTATCCTTCTTTCACTTCCACTTGCCCTGCTGCTTGGCCTGAAAAAAGAAGCTATCGGTGCCTGCTATTCCATCAACCGCGACTCCAACCTCGGATTAACCACTGATATCTTTGGACCGGATGCCCCGGAAACCCGCGGAACCTTTGCTGTATATATTGTGGGTTCTGTTATTGGCACCGTTTTTATCAGTGTCCTGGCTAGTATCGTAGCTTCCTGGAATATTTTTGATCCTATTGCCCTTGGCATGGCCTGTGGTGTAGGAAGCGGATCAATGATGACTGCCGCTGCCGGAACATTAGGTGAGATCTACCCGCAGCAGGCTGAAAATATTATGATCATGGGCGGCGCCAGCGATATGCTTACTGGTATCACCGGAATTTATATGGGAACATTCGTAGGTCTTCCTCTTACTAAAAAACTGTATGCAATACTGGAACCTAAAATCGGTCACAAAAACAGTAAGGAGGCTAAATAATGGTCAGAAAATACTTTTTACAGCAGCTTGGACTGCTCCTCATGGTTTCTGTTATCATGGTACTCACAAATATACTGGGCTACAAAATGCCGGTAGGTGATTCCATTGCCGGGATCCTGGTATTATGCGCCATTGCTCTTTTTGGACTTACAGTAAGTAAATTTATGAGCCAGTTTATAAAGCTTCCGTCTATGATGTATGTATCTCTTACCGGACTGCTTCTTGCATGCCCTATTTCACCGGTAAAGGACTTTGTGATCGGTGTTACATCCCAGGTCGCATTTATGGCTCCTGCCACTGCATTAGGCGCATTTGCCGGAATCTCACTTGGAAAAGACCTGAAGGATTTTGCTAAAATGGGATGGAAACTGGTGATCATCACCTTATTTGTAATCACCGGAACATTTATTTTCTCTGCCTTAGTAGCAGATGTTATCTTAAAACTTACAGGTGCCATTTAACATGAGCGAGGTAAATTTATATGGAAAAATATGATATTTTAATTAAGAACTGTCAGGTTTTAAACCCTGATATGACGGTTTCATCTACCTGTTCTGTAGGAATTAAAGACAGCTGGATCAAAAAGATCGGTCCTACAGATGAATTGATGGCTGACAGCTCTGCCAGTGAAATAATTGACGGCAAAGGAAAACTTGTCATGCCCGGCATGGTAGATGGCCATACACATACCTGCCAGCAGCTTTTAAGAGGACGTGTTGCCGATGAATATCCTATGGTATGGACCCGTTTCCTGGTTCCTTTTGAAAGCAATCTCCAGCCAGAAGATTCTTATATCAGCGGCCTTCTGGCATGTCTGGAAATGATCAAAAGCGGAACAACTGCTTTTGCTGATTCCGGCGGTGTACATATGGACCGAGTTGCAGATGCAGTTATTGAATCCGGCATGAGGGCTGCCATTGCAAAATCAACCATGGATATGGGAAATGCCATTACCGGTGCAATGAAAGAGACAGCTAATGAAGCTATCGAAAATACAAAGAAACTGTATCAGAAATATCAGGGGGCTGGCGATGGCCGTGTTGATATCTGGTTTGCTATCCGTCAGGTAATGACCTGTTCCAGGGAACTGATCGCCATGGTAGGTGAATCTGCTAAAGAATTCCATACCGGCATTCATGCCCATCTGTGTGAGCATAAAGACGAAGTCAGCTTCTGCCTGCAGAATTACAAAAAGCGCCCTGCAGAATTTCTGGAAGAAATGGGTATTCTTGGCCCCAATCTTCTTACTGCCCACAATGTAATGCTGTCAGACCACGATATTGCACTGATGGCAGAACGTGGTGTGAAAATGATTCATTGCCCAAGAGCCAACCTGTCAAACCACGGTTTTCCAAAAGCTCCCCAGATTCTGGAAGCTGGTGCAAGCCTTGGCTTAGGCTGCGATGGCGCTGCACCTTCCAACCTGGATATTTTTGACGAAATGAAGGTTCTTCGCTATGCCATGATGGCTTACTGGGGACTTCCATCTTTTAATCCTGTAGTCATGACCTGTCCTACACTTTTAAAAATGGCCTCCCAGGGCGGTGCAAATGCTCTTGGACACGGTGATATCCTTGGATCCGTTGAAGAAGGCAAGAAAGCTGACCTGATCCTGTTAAATATTGATCAGCCTCATATCACTCCAAGCCAGAATCTGGTAAATACCATCGTAGATGCTGCAAACGGACATGATGTGACCGATTCTATCATCAACGGAAAGATCGTAATGAAAAATCGTGAAGTCCTTACTCTGGATGAGGAGCGGATCCGCTTTGAAGCTGAAAAGCATATGAATGATATTATTAAACGGGCATACTAAGATATAAAAAAATGGCGGCGCTGTTTCCTGTTTTGGAAACGGGCCGTCATTTTTACAGCATTTTCTGATCATATATAAAGCTGCTTTACATTTTTTCTTTTTTTATTACCGGTTCACCACATTCACCGGATTTCCAGCTAAAAACTGTTTAAGATTTTCCACAGACATGTCCATGATCCTCTGCCTTGCTTCCTTTGGCGCCCAGGAAATATGAGGGGTAATGATGCAGTTTTTAGCTTTCAGAAGAGGATTGTCACCCTTAACAGGCTCTGTACTTACCACATCCAGTCCTGCTGCGTATACTTTTCCACTGTTTAATGCATCTGCCAGATCTTTTTCCACAATCAGCTGTCCACGGGAGTTATTAATGATGATAACTCCATCTTTCATCCTGGCAATATTATCTTTATTGATAATGCCTTCTGTAGACGGGAACAATGGGCAATGAAGCGAGATCACATCTGATTTTGCAAATATCTCATCCAGTTCCACATACTCAGCAATATCACGTCCTTTATCATTTGGATGGGAATCATAAGCCAGTACATTCATACCCATTGCCTTTGCTATTGTTCCTGTTTTCTGTCCAATACGGCCAAAACCGATGATCCCCAGTGTTTTTCCTGCCAGTTCGATCAGCGGATAGTCCCAGAAGCACCAGTCCGGAGCATTCTCCCATCTGCCCTCTTTTACGGCTTTATCATGATGTCCGATGCGATGGCAGATCTCTAAAAGAAGAGCAATGGCAAACTGTCCTACACAGTCCGTTCCATAAGTAGGAATATTGCTGACAACGATCCCTTTTTCTTTTGCATAATTAACATCGATCACATTGTAGCCTGTTGCAAGGACACTGATAAACTTAAAATCCGGGCATGCGTCCATGGTTTCTTTCGTGATCGGAGTCTTATTAGTAAAAACGACCTCTGCATTGCCAATACGATTTACCACTTCCTCTGCCGGTGTCCTGTCATAAACCGTCAATTCTCCGTATTTTTTCATTTCATCCCAGGAAAGATCTCCCGGATTTTCTGTATATCCATCAAGTACAACTATTTTCATCTGTATGTCTCCTTTGTATGTAATGTACTTACAAACCCCTTTTATTATATAGTCTTAATTCTTGAACTTTAAAGTGTAATGTGTCTTTTTTATTATACTTAAAGGAATATGCTATTGCAATGATCTCCCAATGAAATAAAACGTTTATAAAAAACAGGCTGCACATTTTTATATGACGTGCAGCCTGTTTTTTATAAACGTTTTATTTAGCTGATCTTATCTTCCACTGGATAAGAATATCTGTATCCTCTGCTTAAAAATCCCATTTCCTCTAATACGCCTACCATTCTGTAAACAGTCGCCAAGCCGATAGTTGGATCCTTTTTGGAGGCCATGTAGTAGATTTCCTTACAGCTGGACCATTTTCCTTCTAATATAACATCCAGAAGGATTTTTCTCTGTCCTGTGATCCTTTTTCCTTTTCTCTGAAGTTCTCCTATGATCTGCGCTTTCTGATCTGACATAAGTCTCCTCCTTCTTTTAAGCATCACGGATATCCTGTTTTGATGCCTTTTATCCATATTTTTGACTTTCTCTTCTCATATTATCCACGAGAGACAATTATTTTATGTATAGTGTCACTCTGCAAGGTTAGTCTAGACTAATATATCTAACTGAAAACAAGATTAGCACTAACTAACTTAATTGTCAATCGTTTTTTGAGAAAAATTATAACTTTCAGATCAAAAGCAAGACGTCTGCTAAACATAAATAAAGACCACCGTCCAGCAATCATATCTGCCAAACGGTGGTCCGTATTTTTATAAATCTATCTTCTCCACAACGGACGATATTTTACTTCATCATCCTTATGGAACAGGCCAACACCTGCAAAATTATGGATCATTGAAATGATCGGGCATAACATTGGAAGAAATGTGTATGGTATAAATTCATTTACAGTAATACCGCCAAGCACTACACCATAACCGATCACCCACGCATTCCATGGAATAAGTGCTGCTATCATTACTCCTACATCTCCCAGTGTACGTGATAATACTGCACGGTTGATATCCATTTCATCGCATACATCTTTAAATGCTACTGCCGGGATCGTAACTGCAACATACTGGCCGCCGATCACACAGATGATAAGGCTTGACAGCCATACGCCTGCCAGGATCGTACCAGGAGTATTCAGCTTTTTAGAAAGCTTATTTACCAATACCGTCAATACATGTGATTCTGAAAACAGACCGCTTAACATTCCAAGTATCAGCATGATTCCAACTAATGAAAGCATACTGGAAAATCCACCGCGGTTTAACAATCCATCCAGAGATTCCATACCACTTTCAATAGAAAAACCATTCATAATATAGTTAAGATTTTCCATAAATCCACGTCCCTGGAAGATCATTGACCAAACAATACCACTGCCAATGCCTGTACCAAATGCAAGAAGTGTAGGTGCCTGTCTGACAGATAAGATCAATACCAGTGCCACAGGAATAATATGTAATGGGCTGATGTGAAAACTAGCTGTTAATCCATTGGAAAGTTCATTTACTGCAGCTACATCAATGTTGCCGGAAGCCTTAAGCCCCAGAACTGTATAAAGTACCAGGCAGATCAAAGTCCCTGGAAGAGTCGTATACCACATAGAAGCAATATGCTTAAATAACGGAACTTCACAGGCTGACGCAGTCAGTAGTGTTGTATCTGATAAAGGACTTGTTTTATCACCAAAGAATGCTCCAGAAATAACAGCACCAGCTGCCATACCTACCGGAATTCCCAGTCCTGCTGCCATACCGCATAAAACTACGCCGATCGTACTGATGGAACCCCAGCTGGTTCCTGTACATATAGCCATAAATGCAGGAACAATAAAACAAATTGGCAAAAACAGTTTTGGGGTAATGATCTTCATGCCATAATAAAGCAATGTTGGGATCGTGCCGCTGGATATCCAGGCAGCCACCATACAGCCTACTAACAGCATGATCATGGCAGCTGTTGCAACCTGGCGTACCCCCTCTGCCATTGCTGCATCCAGACGTTCCCACTTAAATCCCATAAACATACAGAATCCGATCATTACAAACAACGCTGCTAAAGAAGCGATCGTCATTTCTGCCCCAAGAACGATCAGCACGATCATTACCAGAATTGGCATCAGGAAACCTGCCAATGCACAACCGGTCGTCATTTCTCTTAACCCCTTAGAACCTTTTTCACTCATCTTACATCGTCCTTTCAACACATTTTAAGAAACACTGCTTATCTATTTATTTTCTTTTAATGCAACACGGATACGCTCCAATGCCTCTTTTAATACCTCATTGGTCACTGCAAAATTGATCCGGATAAATCCTGCACCTTCATTTCCAAAATTTTCCTTCCCGTCATCCAGATGGATATGTGTCTTTTCCATGAAAAACCGGTCTAAACGCTCTGTCCCAATTCCGGCTTGTCTGCAATCCAGCCACAGCAGAAAGCTTCCCTCAGGTACATAAGGCACCAACGGCAGTTTATATTTATGTATAAATTCCAGCGTCTCCTCCAGATTTTTATGCAGATAAGCAGTCAGTTCTTCCAGCCATTCATCTGCCTCACCATTCATGATGGAGGTCACAGCAGCAATCGAAAAACTGTTTACTGCATAACCAAATCCATATGCCTGGATCTGACGCATCCATGCTGCACGCATCCCAGGTTCCGCTACTGTAATAATGGCATGAGGCAGACTCATAATATTAAAACCTTTGCTAAGGCTTACGATCTGAACACTGATCTCCTGAGCTTTCCTGCTGACAGCCAGAATAGGAATATGTTTATTCTCCCCGTAAAGAACCAGACAATGTACCTCATCTGATATAATGCGCACACCATTTTCATAGCATATATCCACCAGTCGCTCTAATTCCTCACGGGTGAATACCCGCCCTGTAGGATTATGGGGATTTATCAACAGAAAAATAGATGGATGATACTTATGGATCTTTTCCTCAAAGTCTTCAAAATCTATTTCATAATGGCCATCCACTGGTTTCAGCGGATTTTCGATCAGCTGTTGATCTGCCCCTTCAACCGCATTCTTGATCGGTCCAAATAATGGTGTCTGGGCAATCACTGTATCTCCTGGCTTTGCGAAGATGCTAAGTGCCATTCTGATCGCTCCCACGGTACTTGGAACATTGCTCAGCCATTCCCGTTCAACTGTCAAACCATAATTTCGTTTATACCAGCCTGTGACTGCATCATAATATGCATCTGTATGCTGCCGGTAATTGTAGCAGTTTTCCTCCGCAATGGGCAAAAGTGTCTCTCTTATACAAGGTGCGCAGTAATAATCCAGATCTGCTGTCCCCATTCCAATTACATCTGACGGCATATCCGCCATGCCCCAGCGAAAAGATGCATTTGTCTTGTGATCTGGTGTTGTGTCAAAATTATACTTCATATAGTTTGTTCTCCTCCCTGTTTTCGCCCCTAAACGAAAACCATAACTTTTTAATGTTTACAATGACGCTTGCAAAACGCGATCAGACGTTTTGTTCCTTCCTGCAGATTTTCCTGGGAAGTTGCCAGGTTAAAACGGATAAAACCTGCACCGCCTTTTCCCAAACGAAATCCATTTTCCACTACGATCTGCGTCTCCTGTTCAAGCAGATAGGTAAGCTGCGCCGGCCGTATATCCAATGCCCGAAGATCGATCCATGCAAAATACGTGGCTTCTGCCTGCAGGACTTTACATTCCGGCATATTTTTTTCAAAAGCCGCCTTCAAAAAGCGATGATTTGCGGCAATCTGTTCCATCAACCGTATGCGCCATGGTTCACATTCCCTGAATGCTGCGATGGTTGCCTCCAGCCCCATTAAATTCTGGCCATAACTTACTCCCATTGATGTAAGCAGCTCACTATACCGCTTCGTAAGCTCAGGATTTTCTGATACCATAAAAGCATGGCGCAATGCTGTTGTATTATAGGTCTTGCTTGTAGAATAAAAAGTGATCGTGTGATAAGAGATCTCCTGTGAAAGCGATGCGATCGGCGTATATGGTTTACCGGCATACGTCAGTCCGCAATAAACATCATCCGATAATATCGTTACCTGATATCGCAGACACAGATCTGCAATCTTTTTTAATTCTTCCCTGGTCCAGGCCCGTCCTACCGGATTATGTGGATTACACAGCCACAGTACCTTAGCACCACTGGCCAGACAACCTTCTAAAAACGAAAAATCAATCTCATAAAAACCGTTTTTCAGCATTAAAGGACATTCTAATGTTTTCCTGTTGTTTAAAGTCAGTAATTCTTTAAAAACGGAATGTACCGGTGTCAGTATTACTACTGCATCTCCAGGCTTTGTCAGAAGCTGCAGCGCTCCCCATGCCAATACATAAACACCGGAATTTTGCAGCACACAGCATCGGGTATCTACATTCCAGCCTGCAATATGCAAAAGCCAGTTATGTATTGTCTCATAATACAGATCCGGTATCTTTGGATACCCCAAATGCCCTCGCTCCAAAACAGATTTTAATGATGCAAGAACCGGTTCCGGGCTGCGATAATCCATATCCGCCGTGCCAAAGCAAAGCAGATCTGGACAGGATGCACGTTCTCTTTCTTCCTCCCATTTCAACCGCAGCAAACCATCACTTTTTACAATCTCAGGATCTGGATAGCTCATCTGTTGTCCTCCTTACGTTTTATGATATTATTATATAGACTAAACTTTTGTAATGTCAATATGAAATAATTTAGTCTAAATCATCCTGTTATTTCATTGAAAATTCATTTTATGGATGATAAAATACTGATAATAAATACACTTAGGAGGAGTATATGAATCTCACAAAAATAGATCGTCAAATCCTGGACTCCTATGCCTCAATGATCGAGGGGCTTTCCATGTATCTCGGTTCCGTTTACGAAATCAGCCTCCACAGTTTAGAGGATTATGATCATTCTGTTGTTAAGATCATGAATGGATATCACTCTGGACGGACAGTGGGAGCACCTTTAACCGATCTGGCTCTCAATATGTTAAAAAGAATTAAAGACCAGGGAATTTCCTCCGGTAAGGATTTTACCTCCTATACAGCTATCAATGCCCTTGGAGAATCCCTAAAATCCTCTACCATTCCCATTTTAGGGCAAAATAACCGTGTGATCGGTGTTCTCTGCATAAATTTGTATCTGGATTCTCCATTGTCAGAAGTACTGGAATCCATTACAGGGCCAAAAGATGTTCACACAGAACAGGAAAATTTTGCAAACGATATGACCGATGCTTTCACCGCATCCATCAACAACGCCCGCAACCAGGTAATGTCAAACAATAATATTGCTGCTGTTAATAAAAACAAAGAATTGATCCGTATCCTGCATGAGAAGGGATTTTTCTATATGAAAAATTCAGTTCCCAAGGTTGCAGCTGCTCTTGGAATTTCAAAAAATACCGTCTATCTTCATTTGAGAAGCATTGAAAATAAAGAGCAAAAAGAGGTGTAAATTTCAGTGCAGCCCAAAATCGTATTTTTAGGTCAATTAAAAACAGCCTGAAAAATTGATATACTTCCGTCAATTTTCCAGACTGTTTTATTTTTATGTCATTCTAAAAAATGCTTTTTTTCTTAATTATTTTAACATTAAAAGGGGATATAAGAAGCCGATCCATACTACCATCAGCGCACCGCCGATACGGGTGGAAATGGAGGAGAATGCTAACAGGCTCATTCTGTCACCTGCTGTCAGCACTGCAAGGTCACCGGAACCACCGATGTTGCAGCAGCAAAGACCTGCTGTAATACCGGCTTCATAACCCCACAGACCAAAAAGTTGTCCAAAGATGATGGCTCCAATGTATGCACCAAGAACTGCTAAAACAATGATAACTAAAGCTGCTGGTGTAAAATAGCTGATCATAGTTTCAATACTAATAGAGTTAATGCCGATACCTGCGATGATCGCTGGCAGCAGTCCCTTTAACATAAAGTTCATGCCATTTACTGTGTAGTTGGTGATCTTTTCATCCATAATACCGGTGCATTTGACCACAACAGCAATGATGATCGCCCATGCAAGACCAGCGATCACTTTGGTTCCGGGAAGCTTGCCTAAAATAGTTCCTAATAAATAGATGCCAAGGCAGATAAAGATACCGCCGCAGACTTTGGCAGGATCCGCACTGAGGGCTGGAAGCTGCTCAGTGCTTTCCGTCTGCATAGTTCCTGCTTTGCGAAGGATAGCCGGATTTTCATCTGGAGATACCATCCCCAGCTTCTTTAAAATTGGTTTGGAAAGGGCACACATTAAAACAGCTACTACGTTAGAAAGTGAAACGTAGCATAAAAACATACCGGACATGCTCATCCAGTCTGTACCAGAAAGATCCGTATACAGAGTAGGAATAGTTACAAGAGCACCGCCGGAGCCGCCGGACATAGTAGGCGCACCAATGTCAAAGATAGCATTTAATGGGCCATATCCTGTGATAAGACCACCTAAAAAGCAGAATCCCAGTGCAAATACCTGAGAGCCTAAAATTGCAGGCAGATAACGTGAAATAGCACCTAATAAGATCTTACGGTCCATATACAGGACAGATCCGCAAAGAAGGGCTGCAATGTATACGTCCTGAAAGCCGTATTTCATAAGGATAGATACGCCTTTTACAGTTGTTTCAGGAAGCAGTCCGAAATAATTTAACAATGCCGGTCCGAACATACAGAAAAGAACAGAGCCGCCTAAGTAGCTGTTTACAATGGGGATACTGTTGCCCAACCAGAAAAACAGGCCGCCTACACTCATTAAGAAGGCCAGTGTTCCCACCATTCCAACACCGGTAGTCTCACCGATCTTTACAGTTGGCATAAAGCCGCCGTAAGTACAGATGATCACTACTAAAAACAGTGGTACGAAGTACTTTGCTGTAAGTCCGCAGACTTTAAATTCCACTTTTTTACCCATTTTGATTTCCTCACTTGTATTATATAATTTTGCAGATACCAGGATCAAAAGGTCTAAAATCCGATGCAAGCTTGCTTGCAGGAGGATTTTTGAACTTGGGGCCCGCCAAAAACATGAGTAAATAGCCATTTTTTGAAAAAATGAGCGGATTACGAATGTTTTTAGAATTGCAAAAGTGCAAAGCACATAGCAATTCGGTATCAGAGATCGCGGAGAACACTAATAAACTTCCGACGGATCCGCGATTTTCCCTTTGATCGCAGATACTGCTGCTACCTCTGGTGAAGACAGATACGCTTTTGCCTTTGGTGAGCCGTAGCGTCCCAAGAAGTTTCTGTTATTGGTTCCAAGGACTACCTCATCATCAGAAAGCAGGCCCATGGTACGTCCTTCACAGAAGGAACAGTATGGCGGTGTTACCAGAGCTCCTGCTTCTACCAGTGTCTGGATATATCCTTCTTTCATGGCTGCTTCCATAATACTGTTGGAAGCCGGGGTAACGATGCATTTTACGTGGGAACTGATCTTTCTGCCCTTCATTACATTTGCAGCGATCCTCAGATCTTCCAAACGGCCGTTGGTACAGGAACCGATAAATACCTGATCCAGTCTGACGCCCTTCACCTCAGACAATGGGTGTACATTGTCCACATATGGAGGACATGACAATACCGGCTCCAGATTTTCTGCCTTGTAGGTAATAATCCGTTCGTACGCTGCATCCTCGTCAGCTTTCACCCATTTTACTTCCTCGTAGTCTACGCCGCAGTAATCGGCACATTTCTGGTCCGCCGCAAAAAGTCCCGCTTTTCCACCGCACTCCACGACCATGTTTGCAATGGTCATACGGCCGTCAATGCCTAAAGCATCAATAGCACTTCCGCAAAATTCCAGTGATTTGTATGTACCGCCTGCTGCTCCCAGATCTCCTAACACACGCAGGATAATGTCCTTTGCGTATACATGAGGCGGAAGCACACCGTCGATCTGGATCTTAATGCTGCTTGGCACACGCAACCACATCTGGCCAGTGCCCCATACAGCTGCCATTTCCGTATATCCAACACCGGTAGAAAAGCAGCCTACAGCGCCGTAAGTAGGTGTGTGGGAGTCTGTTACAAATACGATATCACCTGGTTTGGAATAGCCCAGTTCCGGTACCAGCTGATGAACGATACCGCCTGCTGCATGGAAATGGCGGATGCCGTATTCTTTTACCAGCTCATATCCAGCTTCCAGGCTTCGTGGATCTCCCTCCAGACATGCAGGCATCAGGTGATCGTGCATGATCACGATCTTATCTGTGTTCCACACTTTGGTAAGACCCATTTTCTTCATTTTATCACGAAGGAAGGCTGTGTAAATATCATGGACCACAACGCAGTCCGGCTCAACTACCACCAGATCACCTGGTTTTACATCTTTGCCGCCAATATGCTTCATAATGATCTTTTCAGCTAATGTATGTCCCATTTTTCTCCCTCCTTTCTATAACAGACCTTTTTCAACTTTTTTCATAATGCTTTTTACCAGACCACCATCCATAATGATGTGGTACAGGTTTTCCGGGATAGCCGGAATCGCATATGTTTTACCATCAGCAGTGATCTTCTGGTTGTCCAGATCTACCTGAATGATATCACCTTCCTTTACGTGGTCCGCCAGATCCTGGCATTCAAGCAGCAGGATACCATTGTTAATGGCATTTCTAAAGAAAATACGTGCAAATGACTTGGCAATGACGCAGTGGACACCATTTGCCACCAGAACCTCTGCCGCCTGCTCTCTGGAGGAACCACAGCCGAAGTTGCTTCCTGCTACGATCAGGTCACCTTCCCGAAGCTTCGCAGCCAGATCCGGTCTTAAAGGCTCAAATGCATGGGTTTTGATCTCATCCATTGTCTCATAATTTAAGTGCTGTGTTGGGATAATGATATCGGTGTCAATATCATCACCAAACTTCCAGCAGCGGCCCTCAAAGGTAAGGGAACGTGTTTCTGTCTTCTCTTTCTCTGCCGGAGCTTCTTCCTTGTAGCCTAAGGTTCCAAGAAGAGCTGCCTCTACCGCTGCCTTTGTGGATGTAAGATAGGTCTTTGAGGTCTCAAAACCAGCATAACCAGGTTTATTTTCCAGGTCATTGGATACCATGACTTCCGTCTTTCCAATACGTCCCTGAACCTCCGGACTGCCGCAGTGATTAATCACCAGGCCGCCTGCTTCCAGCACATCTGTAAGATATCCGGCAGTTGCCGCCTTAATATATGTATCTGCATCTGCAGGTGCTACGATCAGGCGCAATCCATAGGCGATCTTTCTTCCCTTTAACATGGAAGCTGCCTGAGCCAGCTCTTTTAAGGTTCCGCCAGTGGTTCCGCCGATAAATACGCTTTTGATCTTTACTGCTGACAGTTCAAAGAGCGGTTTGATCTCTGTGCAGCCACCTGGAAGTGCTGTTACTTCCCGGGTTTTAGCTGCATCAAAGATGTATGTACTTGTTTCGCTGTCTGCTGTGTTCGTATTGAATGCTGCCGGTTCCCCTGTTTTAACATTTTCTGCATTTTCTACAGCAGCGGTTACTGCTCCCGCTTTTCCAAGAACACCGCAAATTGTCATTTTATCGGACAGATCCAGACTCTTTAATGTATCTCCTGTAAGTATCAATTCCTTACCAGAGACCACTTCTTCCCCCAGTTCTTTCACCAGGCTCAGAGCCAGATCTTTTGCAGAAAGTCCTTCCGGCAGATTTCCCGTTGTTTTTACAACGTTTTTCTTGCTTTCAGAATCTTCTGCGGATCTCTCCTGTGAAAGTTCTCCTGTTTCCAGTACCTGCTTTAACTGTACTGCATCTGCCAAGAATACCTTTGCCCCAACGGCCCCGGCTGCACCAGCTGCCTTATCACAGACAACTGCACTTTCGTCAGCCTTTAAAAGTCCATTTGCCAGCAGTTCTGCGCACATGCCTTTTCCATAATAGAAGTCCAGACCTTCTTTTTCTGCCTTTTCTCTTAAGGCTTTATGGAGCGCAGAAACCTTTGGCGAATTTGGCGGTACGATCTGGTCAATAACGACCACTGTTTTTACTGCCGGTCTCTGGTCCATATCCAGAAATACCTGTGCCAGATCATGATCCTGTATCACACACAGGTCGATTTTCTGCATTTTTACATTTCCCATTGTATTTTACCCCTCTTCCAGTTCCTCAAAAAGTTCTACTGCCGGGATAATGGCAGACGCACCGTAATAAAAGAATACCAGACGGAGCACTTCGCCGATTTCATCCATGGTAGCGCCCTTTTTCACAGCCAGTTCACCATGTGTTTTAATGGTAACAGAGTTACCTGCGCAGCATCCCATTAACATTAACATCAGTTCCATGTATTTAGCCGGAATATGGGTAATATCCTGTTTACAGATAGCAAACTGCTGGCTGAACGCCTGCAAAAGCTTTGGATCATTTGCCATTTTTTTGTGGATAGAAAGGACATTTCCTCCTCTCTGTACTTTTAAACGCTCCAGGATTTCTTCTGCCTGGGTGATCTTTTCTTTATCTTCCTGTTTCATATTTTACACGTCTCCTTTCAGCCACCTGCATCAGGTGATTTATCAGCGCTCTATCACCCCAAAAAGGGTTGATATAAACTTTCTATTGATACTTCTTCTTTAAAAATGCCGGTGCCAGTTCCGGGAACAATGCATAAGTCATTACATCTTCTTCACTTCTGGCAAGTCCAGCAGTCTCTGTCTTTGCTTTTTCCCAGCCTGGCTCAATCAGACTTCCCGGACGTTTGGTATTCATTTCGCCATCACCAAGGACTGCTGCTTTTAACTCCGGTGCGATCTCACCAGACGGACGGCCATACATACCCCGGATATAGGTCTTGCTTTCATTGGAGATCATCTTGTAGCGCTCTCCTGTGAGCACATTGATGGTTGCCTGGGCTCCTACCATCTGGGCAAATGGGGTGGCAAGAGGAGGATAACCGAAGTCTTTATGTACTCTGTGTACCTCTTCCAGGACCTCGTTCATGCGGTTTTCTGCATTCATTCCCTTTAACTGGCTTTCCAGATTAGATAACATGCCCCCAGGGATCTGGTGCTTTAACACACTGATATCTACACCGGTACGTTTACTTGCATATTCTTTATATTTCTCACGGATCATTTTAAAATAATCATTGATCTGGGCCAGAAGATCCATATCCAGATGAGGATCAAATCCGGTTCCCTTTAAGCAGGTAACAATACTTTCAAGCGGCGGATGAGATGGGCCTAAAGATAAGGAGGAAACATCGCAGTCTACTGTGCAGGCACCAGCCTTAATGGCCTCCCAGTAACAGATATCAGCCATGCCACCGATGCAGTGTGCATGAAAATGAACAGGAAGTCCTACTTCTTTGCGCACTGCGCTGATCACATCAGAAACCTGCTTTGGATTCATCATTCCCGCCATATCTTCAATATGAATAGCTTTTACGCCCAATGCTGCGTAGTCCTTTGCCATCTGCACATATTTTTCCAATGTATGTACCGGGCTGATGGTATAGCAGATATTTGCCTCAGCAACCTTGCCGTTTTTAACAACTGCCTTAATAGCTGTCTCTGTATTTCTCACATCATTTAAGCCGTCAAATACCAGGAACTTGTTAATTCCTGCTTTTGCAGCCAGTTCCACAAACTTCTCCACAACATCATCTGGATACTGCTTATAGCCGATCAGATTCTGTCCACGAAGAAGCATTCGCAACGGTGTTTTCTTACAAAGCTTCTTAAACTCTCTTACACGATTCCAGGGATCATCCCCCAGATAGCGGATAGCCACGTCAAAAGTAGCACCGCCCCACATTTCAATACACTCATATCCCACTTCATCCATTTTAGGCAAAATAGGAAGCATATCTTCTGTACGGATCCTGGTTGCCAGAAGGGACTGCTGTCCGTCACGCAGCTCCACGCTGCTGATCTTGATCGGACGTTCAGGAACTGTATCTGCTGATTTTTTCCAGAAAAACATGTTGTACCTCCCCTTGTCTGTTTTTGCTTCTTTCATTAATATCACGTTAATATTTTGCTGTATATTTTTCTATATCAGTTAATTTATTAACCCTTTTCTTTGAAAATCATACATCTTTTCCCAATAAATGGCAATAGAAAATGGACACATATTTTATTTGAGTTCGCTTTAAGTTAATATATTAACTTATGTATTTCCTTTCCGTTGCTTTTAAAATGTGAGTATGATATGATTGGCACTGAAGAAAAACAAGGGTTGCGAAGCGGACATTTGTTTTTCTTGTGCCAGCAACGAAGGTTCTGCCTGCGTCAGCAGGCATTCCCGCGCGTCAGCGCGTGAACCTGAGTCTGTAATGTCATCAATAAAAGAAAAGAGGTTTCTAAATGCCTACATTAAAAGATGTGGCTGCACTGGCAGGTGTTTCCGCTGCTACTGTATCCTTATATCTAAACGGAAAAGCTGCCGGACGTATTTCCTCACAAAAGCAAAAAGAAATCGAAGAAGCACTACAGCAATTAAGTTATCAGCCTACACCTGCTGCCAGAGAGCTGAAACGTTTAAAAAATATTCCCCGTGTATACACAGTGGCCGTTTACTGGGCTGCAGATCCCCGTTCTGCCCTTTTAAGTAAGGTAATGACCGGCATTCAGGCATCTCTAGCGAAAAAACCGGACATTCCCTTTAATGTTGTCATCTGCCCCTACCAGCCCAATGAACTGTATAAACAAAAGGGCCTGATCGAACCCCACTTATACAACTATGACGCTTCTATCATTGCAAATACTTCCATGATGGATATGGAGTATTTAGACAGCATTAAACCTAATATCCCTGTTGTCCTGCTAAACAGGAGGCTGGAGCAATACAGCTACGTATCTATCAACAATCAGAAAATGGGAGCTGCTCTGGCTGACATGATCGCAGACCGGGGCTTTAAACGGGTTGCCGTTTTTCGCACCCAGTCGCCTTATCTGGCTGTAAATGACCGGGTTGCCGGATTTATAAGCGGCTGCCGCTCCAAAGGAGTGGACATGCCAAATCACGCTTTATTTTACACAGATAATTCCACAGACGGAGGCATCCAGGCTGCCAGAGATTTTCTTAAATTGGAAGAACGGCCTGACGTGGTCTTCTGTGACTCAGATGCAATTGCCCTGGGCGCACTCTACGCTTTCTACCAGGCCGGCGTCCGTATCCCAAAAGACCTGTCCGTCATAAGCATCGGACTCTATCACTCATCCACCAGTAAATGCTCCATTCCGCCATTAACTGTATCCGAAGTTCCGCTGACACAGATGGCAGAAGGCTGTATGGACTATGTGATCCGCGCTTTGACAGATAAATCCTATGCTGCAGATCCAGAGCCGGTACATGTAGAACTGGAAACGAAGATCATTGTGAGGGAGTCGTTTCAGTAAAATGTCGTAAACAAAAAAGCTATTGCAAATTGACTTCACATCATCACTTTGCAATAGCTTTCTTTATACTGTATCTAAGTATCTGATTTTAATATACCTGACTGATTAAATCTTAGTTCTCATTCATCTTAGCCAGTTTTGCAGCCTGATCTGCGGCGATCAGGTTGTCTAACAGTTCCTGGATATCACCGTTCATAATAGAATCGATCTTGTATAAGGTCAGCTTGATCCTGTGGTCGGTAACACGGCCCTGTGGGAAATTGTAGGTACGGATCTTCTCGGAACGGTCTCCGGTACCGATCTGGCTGCGGCGTTCTTCTGCCTCGGAGTTCTGGCGTTTTTCCAGCTCTAAGTCGTACAGTTTGGAACGTAACAGTCGGAATGCTTTTTCCTTGTTCTGCAGCTGTGACTTCTCTGTCTGGCTGTAGATAACGATACCAGTCGGTATATGGGTCAGACGTACTGCGGAGTCAGTGGTGTTGACACACTGTCCACCGTTACCAGACGCACGCATTACGTCAATACGGCAGTCATTCATGTCGATCTGAACATCTACTTCTTCTGCTTCCGGCATAACTGCTACCGTTGCTGTAGAGGTATGGATACGGCCGCCGGACTCTGTCTCAGGCACACGCTGTACACGATGTACACCACTCTCGTATTTTAACTTAGAATAAGCGCCTTTTCCTGTGACCATAGCCACAACTTCCTTAAAGCCGCCAATACCATTTTCATTGATACTGATGATCTCTACTTTCCAGTGCTGGCTGTCTGCGTAGTTGGAATACATACGGTAAAGCTCAGCTGCGAAAAGAGCTGCCTCATCGCCGCCTGCGCCTGCACGGATCTCCAGGATAATGTTCTTGTCATCGTTCGGGTCTTTTGGAAGAAGAAGGATCTTTAATTCATGCTCCAGCTCCTCAATGCGCTTCTTTGCATCGGATAATTCTTCCTTTGCCATCTCACGCATTTCCTCGTCATTTTCTTCCTCTAACATTGCCAGACTGTCTTCTACGTCCTGCTTTGCCTGCTTATACTGCTTGTAAGCTTCTACGATCGGTGCCAGTTCAGCCTGCTCCTTCATCAGCTTGGTAAAACGTTTGGTATCCTGGGTCACATCCGGGTCCCCAAGCATACGCATCAGTTCTTCATAATGGATCAACATATCATCCAGTTTATCAAACATAATCTTTACTTCTCCTTCCTGGCACATACCACCCGGTCGTTTCCAGCCATATCCCGGACAGTCCTAAGCCCACTAAATCCCATTGCTTCAAATATTTCTGTTACATCCTTTGCCTGATCCCAGCCGATCTCCATATAGATGCTTCCGCCGTTTTTCAGGTATTTTTTTCCTTCTTCTGCTAAAATGCGGTAAAATTTCAATCCGTCCGGCTCACCGTCTAATGCCATACGTGGCTCATGATCTTTTACCTCCGGCTCCAGTCCCTCGATCACCTGACTGGGGATATAGGGGGGATTGGATACGATCACATCATACTGCTTTTCTGGATCTAAAGCAGAAAACATATCGCTTTTTATAAAGTTCACTGGCTGATCCAGAAGTTTTTCCCCATTGGATCTTGCCACCTTTAACGCTTCTTCTGACAGATCAAGAGCTGTTACGTCTGTATAGCCCCCAAGCTTTGCCAGACTGATAGCAATGCAGCCGGAACCGGTGCATACATCTAAAAGGGAAATATTTTTCTCTTTGTGTTCGCTTAATACCAGTTCTACCAGAGTTTCTGTATCCTGCCTTGGGATCAGAACGTGTTCATTTACCTGAAATTCCAGTCCCATAAATTCCTGGACACCTGTAAGCTGCTGAAGAGGGATACGCATTTCCCGTTTGCTTATCAGTTCCCGGTATTTATCAATTTTTTTCCGTGTATCCGTATCTGCTTCTGTTACATTTGTCCCATTTTCCGTTTCTGTAAGAGGGCGATCCCTTTTTACAAGAAAAGACGCAAAATTCATGTCAAATACATCTAATAAAAGAAAACGGGCATCTAAAAGCGGGTCAGGAACACCTGCTTTTTCCAGCTTTTCTTTTCCTTCTGACTCTGTCAGAAGCAACCTTACCTTCTGCTTTTCTTTCGCACGTTCCTTCTTCTTGATAGGAAGGACGGTCTTCAGCGCCTGGATCATTGTTCCGCCATAAGACTCTTTCATCCAGGCTGCCAATGCAACCAGTCTGCTCTCGATCGCTACACTTTCTTCGGCAATCCTTAAGATCTCCTTGATCTTCTCCGGTGCATACTCCGCACGCTCAGAGAATCCTGTCACATAGCCGTTGATTTCTTTATTTCCCTTACCAAACGGAACCACAACTTCTGTTCCAACCTTAAGCATCCCCTCCAGATGAGAGGGGATGCGGTATTGAAAGACTTTATCTAATTTTTCATGCGTAATATCGATGATAATATCAGCGTACATCTATTTCTTTAATTCCTCTAATACTTCCTTAATCAGAACACGTTCATCCATATCATACTTGACACCCTTGATTTCCTGATATGTCTCATGTCCTTTTCCTGCCAGGATGATGACATCTCCCGGCCGGCCATGTTCGATTGCATATTTAATTGCTTCTTTTCTGTCACAGATGGTGATATATTTACCATCTGTCTTTTTCATACCGACTACAAT
>ERZ773216.1986-NODE-1986-length-21994-cov-20.089703_pt1 | contig 21994 bp, 24 predicted proteins | sample MGYA00511259_ERZ773216 | MGnify/ENA primary metagenome ERZ773216 (study PRJEB29015, sample SAMEA2737764) | human gut metagenome | biome: human gut; feature: human-associated habitat; material: faeces | place: China | collected 2012 ... | reverse complement strand
TCCGTCAACTTCAAATTTTTCCTTTCTCATTGTACCATGCACAATTTCAATATTCCACTTATATTTTTGAATATTCCGGCTAGCATGTCCCTGCTGTCCGGCATAAGGAAACCAAGAGAAGTGTATGATTGGATCAATGCTAGTTTATCAGTTTCAACTCAATTGTAAAGCCTGCCTCGCACCGCAAAGCGGCTCTGGGCTTGACAAATGAGTTGTACCCGATAAATATCCATTAAGCCAATCAAGACGGTTTCCGTGTTCCGGAACACTGGTTTCCACATTTCCGGAATTAAGGTTTCCTAAAACAAGAATATCCATATTTTTTGAAGATTTAATTTAAAATTCCATTTTAGGACCATATTTTAACAAGTTGGTGATTATCCTGACGCCAGCACAATAAAATGTGTTTAGTAGCAAATTAGTAGCAGCGGAAAAGAAAAAGTCTGGGAACGCCCTGTTTATAAGGCTTCCCAGACTTGTGGATACTATTCAAACTCGGCAAAATTGCCGCATATATTAAACTATTTTGTTTAAATTTTTGCGATAAAATCGCCTGTAGTTTATTTGTTTTGCATATTTTATTTTGGCTTACTGATTTTTTGTTGCCAAAGTGTTGCCAGTTTATTGTAACTGCATTGAAATTACTTCGCAATAATTATTTTGAAAAAAATAATTGTATTATTCATTATATCAAATGATGCGGCGTTGACGATGAAAGCCTAGTTATCTTATTTTTTTCTTGAGTTCGAATCCTATCTGCAATTTGTCTAATTTTGCTTGTTATCCACATATTTGCAGTTGTATTTTCAGTATAATCCGCTTCTGCATACATATCAACCCTTCCATCTTCCCTCATCTGCTCAACCTGCAGCATGGCTTTTTCATCTCCTTTGGGATAAATGGCAAAAGTTGCTCCACCATTTTGTCCCACTACAGAAAACGCAGGAATATCGCTTGGTCCGTCTGCAATATAAATCATATTTTCAAATTGTACTCTTCTCAATTCTTTAGGTATTTTAGAATTAACTTCAATGTCTTTGTTTTTATTTATGCCCTTGTTTATTTCAAATATTGCTCGAGTCTTTGTTGTATTATCTATTGTATATACCACCTCACTTATAATACTGTTTCCATCTTGATCTTGCGATTCCAACAACTCACATCCCCAAATATCTTCTACATATTCGCTAATCGCCGATCCACGTATAATCTCTGCAAATCCAGTGCTGACAATATAGTGTTCTACTTGTATTCCATATTCCGAATATTCAGGATTATCCTTAAATAAATTTTTTGTCTTTTCAAAAAATTCTGGAATGCCAGGATAAAATCTTTGCTGTTTCCCAAATTCTCTTAACATGTGATTATTTAATCCTTTGAAAATTCCTTTTTGAGTACAATGAATAAAATGATTCAAATAATATGTATCACTATTTACCCTTATATTTTTTTCTTTATATTCATCAGGTATTCTATTTACCTCTTCCCAAAATTCATGAGCATCAACATTAAATTCTTCAAATATAGGATCCTGCATATATCCATCTATTAATGTTTTATCACAGTCCCAGATAACCGCAATTATATTCGCCATATTTAATCCTCCTTGCCTCACAAAATTCCTGCCTTAGCCATTTTATATGATTTTATTGCATCATCATACACTTTGGTTGCTTTACCAATCTTTTGAGGATCATAATCACATAATCCCAGATTGCCCATATAATCTGCCACAATCTTATCAAAATTATCGTCCAGAAATGACATTGGCGGCTGTGTCCAATATATTTCTTTCTTTCCATTTACCTCCCGCTTATCCAAAAGTGCTTGAATCCCATAAAACAACGGCATTATAAACCCATCTGGCGTAAGCTGACTAATTTTTTTCCCTTTAAATGGTGTCACCTTTACTTTCCTCTTTTCATTTAAATTTTTGCAGGCAGTAATAGCATTGAAATGACCACCATTAGAATTATAATACTTCGGAAAATTTTCATAAATGTAATCGTAAAGATCTGGTAAATCTGCTGCAATTCTGAATGCCGATCGCACTTCATCATTAAACAACTCTGCATGATACCCGTCTGGCGCCTCTTTTGTTACATCAGGTGAACTCATTAATTTTTCAAATTGTCTTAAACAAGCTCCTTTGCCACTATACAGTTTATACGGTGCAATAGAATCAATATATTTATCCATATTATTTTCATCTCTCACCGGATCAATCATATTAAGCGCTAACCAGGATAACGCAATTATGTCTTGAGCTTTAATTTCTCCTCCCTCATTTGTCTTCCACTCTATTCTTCCTGCAATAACTGGGTTATAAGTTTTCATCATTTCTTGAATATCCGCAAAATATCCTTTCTGATTTGCCTTTGCTGTTAATTGAAGTTCAGCATTATTGTTCCTCGCTTCACAAATTTCCAAGAGATTATTCGTAAAAGAAAAAACACATCCCGAATCATTGATATCGCAAGGAACTAGCAATTCTACCGGAACTAAAAAATCCAAAGTACTTACCGCTTCTCCTGATTGAATATCCTTTAAATATGATTCAACTATGTTTCTTTTCTCTACCCATAAGCTCTTAAACAAATCCCAATTTTTTGTTTTTGACGTCAGCGATTGTCCGTGGTAATCCATCGCCTGTTTAAGTATATACATACCAATTGCAAGCGTATTATGCCCACCATCAAGAATCCCCTCTATTTTCTTATTATTGGGTTTTAGTTTTATTCTGCCTCTCTCCAATTTTTCATAATTTGAAGATGCCAATAAGATTCCCTTACTCATAAACGGAAATAATGATGGCATATTTGCAATAGTTTCTTGAATTGCATCTGTAACCGGTCCTGTTTTCGACGATCTCGGATTTGCTTCAAGATTAAAGAAATCAATGATAGACACAAAAAATCTAGCTTGAACTAAACCGACTATTCTAGAAATCCCGCCTACTGTTTGTTCCGATAAACCTTCAAATTTGATAATGATACTTTTTTCTGACATATTTTTTTGTCTCCTTTCTTGTTATTGGAAGTTCTGAAACAAAAAAAGAACCAACAAATACATACTGTTGGTTCTTGAAATCCTATTAATCCTATATTTCCAGAACCTATCCAGGTACTATTTTTCTCACCAACTATCCAGTCGATGTGTACATGTTAGCTCTCTTTTTAAAAAAAGTCAAGTACTATTTTTTACAAATATATCTATATGTCTCCACTAATTATGTCATTCCATGCTGTCTTATGCTGAAATTTTATCGTATCATCTTCTTTCATTGCTTCAACATAATAATCAATAAACTCAGCCGGATCTTCCAGCAATCGTAAATAATACTTCAACGAAGTATAAACACCATTTACAATAACCTGACAGCCATGTATATTTCTGATCCGTTGTATTTCATCTTCTATGCCATCCCAATCTGCATTATCCATTTTCGCAGTCGTCAACAAATAATATCGATCAGTATTATAGATTTTAAATTTTTCATACGCATCTGCAACTAATTGTTTAGTTATTTTTATTTGATGTTTAACTTCTACCCCCTCATATGCCGTCCCATTTTTATTGTTTACCTGAATATCTCCAATTTGACCTGATTGAGCATCTGAGGAATTGTGTGATTCCAGTTTGCATAATTCTTTATCTTTGTACCTCATAACCTGCGACATCATACACTCATATGCAGCATATATCGCAAGCGTTGGTAATCTTGATGCACCGGCACAGGAATAATTGTATGTGAAGTGTTTCTCTAAAATCTGTATAATTTTAGCAATAGATAAGCTATGTGGTTTTGCTAAATCTATATTCATATCATCTCTTTGCTTTATCAGCTGCATAAAAAAATACAACAAATAGTCATTTGGCGATTGATGTTGAACTTCCACACTATCTATAACATGCAAAAATGCTTGTTTCACATTTTCCGGACGTATTTTTCCCGGATAACTCAAATCATATGGATGTGGCTGTTCAAGTGATCTTGTTAGCCAACCAGACTCTGCCATTGAAGGAAAACTAACCCGTTTCATAAATGGTGTAATATGATTCTGATCAATACCACGTCCAGCAAATCCATGTTCTAGCTGCGCCTGATGATATCTAATATCTTGTTCTGGATCAAATATTTTATGTGTAAGCAATGTCGTTAACACTGCAACCATTCCTTTGTTTGATTCAGATCGTTCAACAATCAGATTTAAGTTGTCTATATCCTCTTTTTTTATTCCTGACACGGTTAAATCATTCTTTGAAACCTTAATCATGGCATCATCATATATTTTGTTTAGTATCTCATCATGACGATCCATTATATCACCCCTTTACAAAAAATTGTTTTTTTATTTCTTTTGCAACATCCTCAATCATTGGTACACAAACAGAATTTCCGATTTGCCTATACTGTTCAGCGATTGAACTTACGCGCTTAAAATCATCAGGAAATCCCATAATTCGGAAGCATTCATTCAGAGTTAATTTTCTCACTCTCCCGTCCAATGTTAATACAAAAAATCTTCCAGACGATTCTTGTGACGGAAGCGTAGGATGCACTCCTTTTACCGAATAAATGCGGTTAGGTTGTTTATGCACTCTTGATAAATGTTCTGTTCCAGGTCTAACACCAACTTTACGAATTGATTTATTTCTATATCCAGCAAATATTAAACCTGACACTTGTTTTTTAGGATTTTCCAGCAATGTATACTCCGAAGGATCCAAATATTCAAACTCCCCTTCTTTATCTAAAAAATCCGCCAAAACAACTTTTTCATGCTTTTTTATACTAGCAAAATCAAACTTTCCAATTCTGCTTGCAACAATTATTATTCGCTCTCTATTTTGTGGAACACCAAAATTAGAGGCATTCAACACTTTCCATTCAACATTATAACCAAGTCCTTCTAACTTATGTAATATAACTTTTAATGTATTCCCCGAATCATGATGAACCAAATGCTTTACATTTTCAAGAAAAACCACTTTAGGTTTTTTCTCTTCTATAATTCTGCAAATTTCAAAAAACAATGTTCCTCTTGTATCTTGAAATCCTTTCTGCTTTCCTGATATACTAAATGGTTGGCATGGAAAACCCGCACACAATATGTCATGTTCAGGAATATCTGTTTTTTCTGATATTTTACAGATATCCCCCAAAGGCATTTCTCCATAATTTTCATTATATGTTTTGCGACAATCCTCATTTATATCGCAGGAAAAGACACATTTAAATCCCGCACGAGAAAACCCCATGCGTATCCCTCCAACACCACAAAACAAGTCAATAAATTTATATTTCCGGTATCGCATATTTCACCTCTCATAGCCATACAGATAATTATTTCCCGTACAGCGTACTAGTTCTATATTACCACATTTACTTTATATATAAAACAATATTTATTTAAAATGTTATAAAAAGCTAATTGCCATACTCCCTCAACCGCCTCTCCACCTCCCCTTCCACATTCGCTTTAATCCCATTCACTCGTCTTACCCATTCCATCGGATTCTCCGCTTTCAGCCGTTCATCCACACCCTCCTTCTCCATGATCCGTTTCAACGCCAGCTCCACTTCCCGGTGACACTCCTCGTCCACCTCATGTAGATACCGATTCCAAGTTCCATCCTGCAGCATCATCCGATATTCATGTGCTTTGTGTTCCCACATATATTCCGCACGGATCAACCCATACTTTCCGATCAGATAATCTGTTTCCTGCTCAAATGTCAGATCAGGATAATAACAGCCATCCTCTGCCAAGTGATAGATCAATCCGTTTTCCTCTATTACTTCCGGCAACACTTGCTCCTCTAAATCTCCTGTAGTAACCTCTTCCATCTGCCTCATATTCTGTAATTCTTCTCTCATCATAATTCTGTCATCCTTTCTTCATAACGAATAAGAGAAAGAGAACTCTCCCTTATCCTGATCATCCAAACTGAATGCCCTTTTATCGTCTGTGTAAATGTTCTTCTCCTTTACCCGGCAGTATATCGGCGATCCTCTCCTTAAAGGCATCCCACAGATTCCTACCATTGATCTTCAGCTCTCGCATAAATCCTTCGGCTTTATCAAGAATCTGCCGAAGCGTATTGTTTTCACTTTGAATCTTCTGATTCTCATACTCCAACTTCTCTTTTTCATATCGTATTTTCACTATTTCATCAAAAAATTCTGCCTGCTGGTCTGTCACCGCTACACTGCTATATTTATAATACAAGTCCTCTGCCGTTTTCAGATGAGAAGTAACTTGTCGTTTGGCTTCCTCCGTTTCTTCTATTACACGATCACGCTCCGCCCTGACAACACCTGTTTCTGCCTGCATTGTCTCCATCTCATCCTTTGCAGTAGCCAATGCCAGTTCCATACTTTCCTTATCCGTCAGCAGCTTTTTAACTTCATCCTGCAACTTGCCGTGCTGATTTGCAAGCAGCTTGTAATCCCCTTGCAATAACCGATAGTCTCCCTGAAGTTGATCACATTCCAAGCGAAGCGTTTCCTTGCTATTCAGCAAATTTCCGTGTTCTCTTTGCAATGCATCATACTTCTGTTTCAGTTCATTACTCAGCGACAAATAATGTAAATACCTATCCTCTGCTTCCTCCTGCTTAACCTCCCATTGTCTGTAAGATTGCTCCATCTCCGCCATTTGCTTTCTCTGTGTACGCAACTTTTCCCAATTTGATTCCATACATCTTTCCTGCTGTTCCATAGTATCTGCCTTGTCCTGAAGTCTTCGTTCTAATTCTTCTACTTCCTGCTTTCGCATCTTTTTCTCATAGTTGTACACTGACAAATGCTTTTCATGAGTCCCCAGTTTCTTCCACCCAAAACCACGTTGCTGCATTAGAGTTGCAAGATTTTCCTTTTCATTTCGCACCCATTGCATACTTTCCGTATCATTCCGTCCTGTTCCGGCAAAACCAAGTGCTTTCATAGCACCCTTTAAGGACACCTTTGTTGATATGCCTCGTTTATTTCCTTCGGAAAAGGGAACAAAATCGATATGAAGATGCGGAGTCTGTTCATCCATATGAAGAACTGCATTGAACACCCGCAGACTCGGATTTCTTTCTTCAAATCCCCTCATATATTCTTCAAGGATCTGTCTGACCACTGCAGTCTCCTCCATCATACAGTTGGAATCCTTCATATTCCCGATCTGAACAATGACCTCCGTGAACAAATGCTCCTGATGACCATCCTTTATCTTATTGTAATAATCTTGAATTATTCGATCTTTCCGTTTTTGTTTAGCATTATATTCTTCCACAGCCTCGTCAAACAGTTCGTGATAAATTCCCCTGAGGTCTCTCTGCACAAATACAACATTTTGACTTATCCTGTCGGGATCTACATTCTCTGCCACAAATACCCTGTTATTATGTTTTAGGCATCCATTGCCTATCGTTACCGAAATCGTTCTCTCCATATGTAATCAGTCCTTTCTTTTTATCCGTTAATTGCTTCTGTAAAAATTCTCTGCTCATTGTTTTATTCCTCCAATCTGCTTTGCATTTTTTTAATCTCGATATCATCAATCAGCGCATTATTTCTGTGCATGATAAAGTTTCGAAGAAGCCTCGCTTCCCTTAGTTGAATTTCTAAAGTAATTCTTTCTCTGGGATTTCATATTCCAGTCAAAGTCAAGCCGCTAGGCGATGACTGAGACGGAATATGTTTTGTTACTTTTGTCAAAAGTAACGCAAAGGCACTTTTGGCTGCGACGCCTCCAAAAATGCAACCTGCTCCGAACGGTAAACCGTTCTTCTCAGGCTTTGCGCCCTGCCGGGAGCTTAACTTCCGCATCCAGTCAGTGAAAATACCGCTGCATTGCACCGATATTTTCCTGCCATCTGCTCGTAAGTCCTACTCCAATCTCTTAGAAATACTACTTTTACCTCGTAAAGCTGTCTTATCTTATTCTCTCCTCATACTACTTCAATCCCTTATATTCTCTAGCTTTCGCCACTTTGTCCATTACAGATAAAAGAGCATCCACCGTGCTTTCTTCCCACCCGGCTAACCATATCAGTGTCCGGATTTCTTCCTGCGACAGATCTACATCACGCAGAAATTTCAGTATCTTTTCCATCTGCCGGCTTTGATATTCCGTCAATCCAACCACCCCGTTTCATTCAGATGTGCTAGTGTAAAGTGATAGTTTTTCCCGCTTTTGCTAGTGTAAAGCTATATCAATTTCTGAAAATGATAGTGCAAAGTGATAGCACCGTCTACTCCTTCTCCGGCACATATATATTTTTTGATAGCAATTTTTTAAAAAGATATAGTTTTTTCTATCTTTTTCGCTGAAAATATATAGAAACTGCTATCTATGCATCCATCTGTGACGGTCGTGACGATGGTGACGATATTTTCACTACACCCCGGCATCAAAAATACCGTCACAACCGTCACATATCGTCACGCTTTCTAACTTGCAGGAGAATTTATCGAATTCTTTACAAGTTCCTCATCTTTTACAACATAGTCTGTTACATTATCTTTCTTCTCAAGGGATATCACCCGACCATTGTGTCCACGGCTGGCAGCATAACGAATGCCATGATCCAAATACAACCGCTCCACACTAACATTCAATTTTCGTGTCAGAACATTCGGCTGCATATTCAAACCACTTAATTCCTGAAGCAGTTCTGTGGCTGTTCCCTGCCACGAATGCTGCAGACTCATAAATTCCACGATTTGTTCCAACACTTCATCCGGTGGCTCTTTCCAAAGCTCCGTTTCCGCTTTCACCAGTTTCCATACACACTGCTCTCTTTCAAATTCAAGTGACAGTTTCTGGTCTGGTTGATCACGCCCGGCAATCTCCAATGTTGCTTTATTCTGCGTACGCTTTTCCTTCTGCATAACAAACGCTCCATCCGCCGCCCCAAGCAGACCGTTGGTGCCGGAGATCATATCGAAACTATCCGAAGATTCCAGTTTTCTCGTATGATGAACCAGCAAAAGACAAATTGCATGTTCATCGCTGAATTTCTTAAGCCGGGGAACAATATCGTAGTCACTGGCATAACTGTATTTGTCTCCGCCAACCTCCCGGACTTTCTGCAGCGTGTCAATAATGATCAGCCGTGCATCCTTATGTTCCACTACAAACCGGCTCAATTGTTCTTCCAATCCCTGATTTAATGTCTTGGATCGTGTTGCCAAATGAAAAGCATCTGTACTTTCTACCCCAAACATTCTTGAAAGACGTTTCTGCAGTCTGCCATAATCGTCCTCCAATGCAAGATACAATACAGTTCCACCATTGACAGGATAATCCCACAACTGTATTCCCCGGCTCACATGATATCCAAGCTGTGCCATAAAAAATGACTTTCCAACCTTCGGTGCACCGACAAACAAATACGTCCCATTGTAGAGTAACCCATCCACGATCGGCACTTTCGGCGGATAAACGGTATCGTATAGTTCTTCCATTGTAACCGTCTGCAGAATGTCCTGTCTGGATTTCCCCGGACTGACTTTTTTGTCTGTTATCCCCACATTTCCTGTGGCTTGCAGATTGTTTTGTCTCTGATCATCTGTTATAATTTCGTTGTGTTTATTACATAACGGCTGCTTCCCGTCTGCGCCAACAGATGATCCCGGAGCAGTCGCTTTTTTCTTATCCATCATTCCTCTTCCTCCTTCATTCCATCGAGAGTAATCGCCACAAGCTGTAAAGTATAAAGAAATTCCTCACTCAGTTCCGCTGCGTTCTCTATGCGTTTTAATTCTTGATAGATCTGTAACATCTGATCCCGCAATGCTTTATATACCCGTGGATTTCCCTGCACAACAATGTCCTGGCACTGCAGACTGCGGATAATATAATCCTGCTTGGTCAACCCGGATAATCGAACCATGCGGTCAATCTGTTCACTTTCCTCCTGCGACACTCGAAATGCCACTGTCTTATGTCTCCACCTTCCCTGATGATCTAATCTTCTATCCATCGTAGTCCAACCTTCCTTTCTGTCACCGTAAAATGTTATCACCCTTTATAACCGGCATCTTCTGCGTCCTTCTTGATCTGATCAACAGATATTTCTTCCTCAATATTTCCAGTCAGGACAATATCTGTTATCCTCTCAACATCCAGCCGGTTCGCCATTTCCGTCTGTTTATTCGGGAACAAATGAGCATAACGATAGGTAATGTCAATACTCTCATGCCCCACCCGGTCAGCAATCGCCAATGCAGAAAATCCCATTTCTATCAAAAGTGAAATGTGCGAATGTCGCAAGTCATGAATGCGGATTCTTTTCACCCCTGCCGCTTTGGCACCACGATCCATTTCATGATGCAGATATGACTTTGTGATCTGAAAGATCCGTTCGTTTTTGCCAATGTCATATAACATCCGAATATAATCCTGCATTTCCTCACAAAGAAACTTCGGCATCTTGATCGTGCGGTTACTTTTAACCGTTTTTGGAGAAGTAATGACATCACGCCCCTTTAAACGCTGATATGATTTGTTAATCGTCACTGTCTGTCTTTCGAAATCAAAATCCGCCGGCGTCAGTGCTAGAAGTTCTCCCATCCGGACGCCACACCAATACAACATTTCAAATGCATAGTATGACCTCGGCTTGTCCATCATAGCATCCGCAAACTTCAGATATTCTTCCTTCGTCCAAAAGAGCATTTCTTTATGTTCTGCACACCCCATCGTACCGGCTTTCTGTGCCGGATTACTCGGTAAGTGATAGAATCGCACCGCATGATTAAATATTGCACTAAGCTGACTGTGAATCGTCTTTAAGTATGTGGGTGAATAGACTTCCCCATTCTCTCCCTGATATCCCAAAAGTTTACTCTGCCAGGCAATCACATCCTTCGGCTCTATCTCCGCAATCTTGCAGTTGCCAAAATACGGCAGTATCTTCGTCCGTATAATATGGCTCTTAGATTCCCATGTGTTTTCCTTTACCCGTTTCTTTTTATCCGCTTCATAGATTTCAAAAAAGCTGGCAAAGGTCATATCAAGCTTCGATTCGCTTTTCAACATCACCTCCCGTTCCCACTGCTGCGCCTCCCGCTTCGTCTTAAAACCTCTTTTCTGCGTCTGCTTTCGTTCGCCCTGCCAGTTGGTATAACGATAGATCACACGCCATTTATCACCGTCTTTATACACAGCCATAGCATCATCTCCTTTCCGGCTGCACTAAGATCACTGTATCTACAGAAGTCAGCCTTCTTCGCCGTAGCATAACTTCTTGCGAAAGAAGCTGGTATTCACTCTCCCGGATATCGTCAGATAGCCAAGCTCCCGCATCTCTGCATTAAGCTCCCGGACCACCTTGTACGCATAGGATTTTGACACCTTTAACTCTTCCGCCACTTCCTCAACTGTCATAAAATTCTTCTCCATCAGCATCACCTCCCTTCCAATGTTAAGGTTCATATACTAACTCAATTTGTTTAAGTTGTTGTTTGACATAATACTAAACATTTTAATTTAAGTCAAGTGGTTTTCAGGAAAATATTAACTTTTTTTGTTTAGTTATTCTTGCTATCCTGATTTGCTCATGATATACTCTACTTAAACAAAAATGTTTATCATTTTATTTGCAGAAACAAAATGGCAACAGCAATAAATTGGAGGACACATACCATGGCAATCGGACAAAGGATCAAATTTTTTCGCAACCGAAAAGGGTTTACGCAAAAACAGCTCGGTGAAATGCTAGGATTTCACGGCAAATCATCGGATGTACGCATGGCACAGTACGAATCAGAAGCCCGCATACCAAAGCAGGAACTGATAAAGGAAATGGCTGATCTGCTAGAGATAGATACAAAAGCACTGACCGTACCGAACATCGACAACTACTTTGGACTCATGCATACTTTCTTTGCATTGGAAGATATGTACGAGCTGACTATCGGCGAGAACGACGGTAATATTTGTCTCTTCCTTGATCCAGCGGTAACAAAACCCCACTCTGTTCTTGATGACTGCCTGAAATCCTGGCTACGACAGAAAGAGAAACTGGCGCAAGGTGAGATTACTAAAGAGCAGTATGATGAGTGGAGGTATAAATACCCGGCATTGGAAACCTATCAGAGACAGGCCAAAGTACCCTCTCAGTAATTGGCAACTACATTATTAAGCATCTAAATGATCAATAGAAGGAGAAAAAACATGGACAAACTTGTACCTGCATTTGAAACAACACTTTTTGATCCAACACTAAGCGATGCCTGCTCAGACATGGCTGAATTAGGAATTGATTCTTTACTTGATGATGGCATCTTTAAAAGTATTCCTGTTGTTAGTCTTCTCGTGGGTGTTGGTAAAACAGCTCAAAACATACACGATCGCAATCTACTAAAACAAACTATAAAGTTTATCAATACTTTCAACGATAAATCTATTTCTCAAGAAAAGATCAAGAAATATCGTCAAAAATTGCAAGCTCATCCTAAATATGCCGAAGAAGAACTGGGGAGAGTTATTATCCTGTTGAATTCGAATGTTGAATTAAAAAAATCAGAACTTTTAGGAAAATTCTACCGAGCATATGTGGACGAAACTATAAACTGGGATACTTTCTGCGAACTATCTGATATAACCTCTCGCTTATTTGTGTCTGATTTACGGCTCCTATATGACATTTATCATTCGCATGTGTCTGACACATCTCAATGCCCTGTTTACAAAGCTGATCGTCTTATTGCTTTAGGTTTACTAGATTCTGCCACAAAATCTTTGACTATAGGTAGTAATCCTACCGGAAGTCAAACTCAACGTTTCATTCAAGTAAATACTCTAGGGAAACTTTATTGTCAACTTAGTTTGTCATAAAAAAGAAAAACCTTACCGACTTCAGTCCTCACAACTGAAAATCAGTAAGGTTTTTATATGCAATAAAATAATTTACTCAATGAATAACGAAAATCTGTTGCCATTTCGTTGCCAATACTTAAACAGATTTGTTTGGAATCCGCATAAATACTGGACTTTTTTGACCCTGCTCCTTATTCAAACTCTATCGTTCCAGGCGGCTTGCTCGTCAGATCATAAAAGATACGATTTACGCCTTTCACCTCATTAATAATTCGCGTCATGACTGTCTGCAGCACCTCAAATGGAATCTGTGCGCTTTCTGCCGTCATGAAATCGATGGTCTGTACTGCACGCAGGGCAACCGCATAGTCATAGGTTCTTTCGTCTCCCATGACACCAACGCTTCGCATGTTGGTGAGTGCTGCGAAGTACTGGTTTGGCATCCAAGGTGCTTCTTTGCCGTGTTCGTTTTTGTAGGCTTCTGCAGCCTTATCCACTTCTTCACGATAGATGAAATCAGCGTCCTGTACGATGCGAACTTTATCAGCGTTTACCTCGCCGATGATACGAATGCCAAGTCCCGGACCTGGGAATGGCTGACGGAATACGAGTTTTTCCGGAATGCCAAGTTCCAAACCTGCTTTACGCACTTCATCTTTGAACAGATCGCGCAAAGGCTCGATGATTTCCTTGAAATCTACGAAGTCCGGTAATCCACCTACATTGTGGTGGCTCTTGATGACAGCGGATTCACCGCCAAGACCGGATTCTACAACATCCGGGTAAATGGTTCCCTGTGCCAAAAAGTCTACCGCACCGATCTTCTTTGCTTCTTCCTCAAAGACGCGGATAAATTCTTCGCCAATGATTTTACGCTTATGCTCCGGCTCGGTAACCCCTGCCAGTTTGCTATAGTAACGATCCTGTGCATTGACACGGATAAAGTTAAGATCGAAGTCTCCTGCCGGTCCAAATACCTGCTCAACCTCGTCGCCTTCGTTTTTACGAAGAAGTCCATGATCTACAAATACACAAGTAAGCTGTTTACCAATCGCCTTGGAGAGCAGACCTGCTGCAACAGAGGAATCTACACCACCGGACAATGCCAAAAGCACTTTGCCATCTCCAACTTTTTCGCGGATCAGCTTGACCTGCTCCTCTACGAAGGAGTCCATACGCCAAGTACCCGCACAGCCGCAAATGCCGCGTACAAAGTTGTACAGCATTTCTGTTCCCTGCTGTGTATGAAGCACTTCCGGATGGAACTGAATCGCATAAAGATTACTTGCTGTATTTTGAGCTGCCGCTACCGGGCAGTCTGCTGTATGTGCAATGATTTCAAAACCTGGAGCAACTTTTGAAATATAATCAAAATGGCTCATCCAGCACACGGTGTTTTCATGAATCCCCTTGAACAAAGGAACTTCCGTATTAACAGCCACGTCTGTTTTGCCGTATTCGCGCACAGGTGCTTTCTCGACTTTACCGCCAAGAACATGCTGCATTAACTGAGCACCATAGCAAAGTCCCAACACTGGGATTCCCAGTTCAAAAAGTTCTTTAGAATAAGTAGGGGCACCCTCTTCATAGCAGCTATTCGGTCCACCTGTTAAGATGATTCCTTTCGGATTCATCGCCTTGATCTTTTCTATATCAGTTTTGTAAGAATAAATCTCGCAATATACATTACATTCTCTGACTCTTCGTGCGACCAACTGGTTATACTGTCCGCCAAAGTCCAGCACGATGACTAATTCCTTATTCAATGTAGTACCTCCTTGTGTTTTAACAATATGGTTCTATCATACATTATTTTCGAATTGGTTACAAGAGTGAGCTTAATTCGTTTATTTCGGCAAACTGACACGGAAAGTCACCATGCCATCTCCCGCTTTTGCAGTAATAGATCCCTTATGACTATCGACGATTTTTTTTGCAATGGACAGACCAATACCCTGCCCTCCGGTTTTGGAAGATCTGGAACTGTCACTGCGATAAAATCGGTCAAACATCCGCTTCGTGTCCGGAAGCTCTTTTTCGGTAGTATTTTTCACAACCAATACCGCACCATGTTGTGTTTTAGTAAGACGCCATACGATCTTGCCCCCGTCATTGACATATTTCGCAGCATTTTCGGTAAGAATGGATACCAACTGTGCAATCTGTTCACGATTCACGCGAATCGTAACCCCCTCTTCCAGGTGCAGCTTTAATGTTACCTTCTTTTGTGTTGCAACTTCTTCAAATGGCCTGGTTGTTTCTTCTAATAGCAGCTTAAGATCTGCTTCTTGTTTTTCACTCTTTTCTTGAACCTCATCTAACTTTGCGAGAACGAGCAGTTGATTGATAAGCTTTCCCATATGTTTGGTCTGATCAATAATATTTTGCGTCCATTCATTTCCATCACCTTTGTACTGCAGTACCTCCGCATTTGCTGAAATAATGGCAAGCGGTGTTTTGAGTTCATGGCTGGCATCGGTGATAAACTGTTTTTGCCGGTTGGAATTGATTTCAAACGGACGAACTGCGCGTTTGGAAGCAATGGCAAAAATAACCGTGATCAAACAGGTGAGTAGTGTTGATACCGTGATGGTGATCGTCACTGCCAAGTGATAAAAGCTCTGATTTTCTTTGCAGTCCAGAAAGATAATGGAACGCACTTGACCATCTTTATACTCTTTGCGGTAACGATAGCTGCCTACCAGACCTACCTTTCTCCTGCGAAGCATCGCCATCTTAGTCATTCGAACTGCCTTTTTCTCATCAACCGCCGCAATGTGATCCATATTTACGTTGGTCACTTTTTTGTCTTCATCCAAAAAAATCCGGAAAAATCGAGTGCGATAAGCCGAATCCTCATTATAATTGTTAAAATATCTTTCAAAGGACTGACTGTTTTTTTGCTGCTGTTTGTAATCTTTTAATTGTGGGACGGTACCATTATTTTCACTGATCATCGCTGTGATCTGGTCCGCCTGACGATTCCGATATGCTCCAAAACACATAACTAGAATGATCGTCATAACCATAAATGCAGCGACCACAGACGCAAAAACAATCCCGATCATTTTCAAGCGCATTTTTTTCATAAGTCCAGCCACTCCTTCCTACTACAATCTATTTATGGTTAGCTTCTATGCAGTCTTACGAAGCTGTATGATTTCTTCCTCTTGCACCAACTGCAGATTGCCATGGATCTGCACCAATTTATTGTTGATATAGGCAATATATAGTGCAATTTCTTCCGTGTCAACTTCTCCCGGAAATACTCGTTTTACAATTTCTTCTTTGGAATAACTGACATTTTCCTTTTCCAAAAATAAAGCAAGGAGCTTTGCTTCTTTGACGCTTAATATCAAACTGCCGGATTTTGCGGACAGTTCATTGCTCTCCAAGTCAAGTGTTACGTTGGCAAGATTCAATACCGTCTGCTGATACTCCTTATTGCGGCGCACCATTGCTTTCACCCTCGCAACGAGTTCGCCCATTGCAAACGGCTTGGCGAGATAATCGTCAGCTCCCATATTCAGTCCCTCGATACGATCTTCGGTCTCTGCTTTGGCAGTCAGCAGCAAAACCGGCGTATAATCTTCTCGGTCGCGCATATTTCTAGCCACTTCCGTCCCTTCCATACCGGGCATCATAATGTCAAGTATAGCAATATCAAAGTGCTCTTTTTGCAGTACCTCGTCTGCTGCCAGCCCGTCCATCACGGCCGTCACCTCAAATCCTTCCATCTTAAGGATCTCCGTAACTGCCATCGACAATCCCAACTCATCTTCCGCGTATAATATTTTTCCTTTTGTGCTCATATCCTTATCCTCGTTTCTGCATAGATTTCCATGCAAATATATCATGTATGCTAGTCTTTGCGTAATAACCATACATTCCTGTCTTTGCGCAACAACCGTACATACCTGCCTTTGCGCAACAGCCATACATACCTGTCTTTGCACAATATCCGTACATACCTGCCTTTGCGCAATTGCATACGTACCTACCTTTGCGCAACAGCCGTACATACCTGTCTTTGCACAATATCCGTACATACTAGCCTTTGCGTATCATGTCCCGCAATGTCTGCATCGTCAAGTCTGTGGACGCCATTTCTCCGGCACAGCGCTTCAGCTCTCTCTCGATCAATTCCACATTATCAATGTGTTTCTTGTACTTCATTTCATGCTCCAGGCTTGCCCAGCAATCCATCGCAATCGTTCGAAGCTGTACCTCTACTCGAATCGTGCCGCTTTCCGCTTCCGAAAACGGACATTCCAAGATCACGTGATAACTACGATAGCCATTTGGCTTAGGATTTGCAATATAATCCTTTTCTTTGACTACGCGGAACGTGCCATCCTGTTTCATGCGCTCGACTATATCGTACACCTCTCCCACAAAATGTGTCACTAAGCGAAATCCCACAATGTCGGAAACATTAGCAAGTGCAGAATCGGCCGTTGTCTCAAATCCTTTTTTATGTAACTTTTCCTGCATCCCCTCTGCCGTCTTAATACGACTTCGAATATGTTCTACAGGTGTCTCCCCAGCTTGTTTCGCATAGGCATCTACCAACTTTCGCAACCATTGCAATATCTCCTGTTCCAGATTCTGCAGCGGTATATAATACTGTCCATAATAGGCACTTTGGTTTTCCTCCATAAAAATCCCCCCTTCCCACAATCCACCTAAATTTTCCTATTGGATCGACAAAAGACATTCTCCTTAATCAAGTTCTTCACTACAGTGGCAATAGTATCTCTTGCATTTTTCCGTCAGCAATCACCAAGGATTAGAATAGAAGTATAACAAATCTTTATGAAAAAAGTATGAATCTTTTTTTCCTTATACGCCATACTGCTAACTCGCCCCTGCAAAAGCCAGGATCACACAGTCTGCCGATTTTTTTCCGCCATCGCCTGTAAATGTTCCTGCATGATCTGTCTCATTCCCTGAAATTGCAGCATAAGTCCCTCGTTTGGACTTTGGAACGCTAACAATCGATCCAAATAGCCCTGTTCCTTGACAATTTCATAACTTTGCGGAAACTCCAATTCAAAAACCAAAGCAATATGACCTGCCAAATTATCAATCGGCACTTTTTTCGTGTCTCTAAAAATCGCCTGTTTCTGTCGAAACTGCTGCATGACTTCTTCCGTGATGAGGTGTGCGTGGATCTGTTCCGTTGCCACATTATAGATTTCTTCCAGCGGAAAATCCGTAGCAACCTTTAGGATATCAATCTTGTCTGCATCCCGAATCACCTTTGCAAACAACATTTCACGATCATTCAACTGCGGATCGATTCGAAAAGCACTGTGCCAGTAAATCGCCTTCTTGATCAGCTCTTCATTTTCACCAGAGTTATCCACAAAGCGTGCCAATAATCCGTCCTGAAATAACAATTCCACACCAAAATGTGCATGATCGATCGATTGACTGTCTACAAAAGTATGAAAACGGCGAAGTTGTTCAAACCGTCCGATATCATGTAACATTCCGATCAGCCATGCCAATGCAATATCTTCCTCCGAAAGTCCTAATTTTTCAGCAATCTGTTCACTGATATCTGCCACTCGATAGGTATGTTCCACTTTTAATCGGATTTTTTCATCGTGTATATCATACCTGCCTGTATACTCTTGGAACGCCTGCTTTACTCGTTCTCTATCTATCACCACAAAATTACCCCTTTCTCTTTGCAATCAAGTTCATTATGAACCTTTCTGTTTCATTGCGCAAGACATTACGTTTGCAAGCCAAATATGGAAAAGTGAAAGAAATTGAAAACGGCACAGACACTCCTATACTATGTTTTTGATAGCATAAAACTATTATTTGTCGTCTTGACGGACAAAATCTGCAAATTGGTTTTGGAGATCGATTGGTGGGACAAATCCTTTTAAAGCCTTTATTTTTCCTTGAAACAAATTAGCCTGTGATGAAGTTGTCTTGGAACTATTAATCTGCCCCTGTAAATAGTCAGAAGTAATCATATATTCAGCAAATGCAGGTTTAACTTCTTCTTTGAACCTTATTAGTGCAACACTTCGCACCATCTGAAATTTGGTATTAGCAGGAACACTACAGCAACGCCCAACCGTACCAAAACAAGAGATTAATACATCTCCTTCTTGAGGAACAACCCTCTTTGCTATTCTGTCATATTCCTCTTGGTCAACATAATCAACATCCGTTAACTGCAATGAATGATTAAGAATGTTGCGAGCAAATAGCAAATATATCCCTTCTGTTGCTCTTTTGGGAATAGCATGCTCGCCATCTGTAATTAAGTATGATAATTCGTCAAAAGTTTTAATATCCCATCCTCTTGTGTTCGTTCTTAAATCCCCAAACATCTCGACAATCGGGCTTTGATTAGATCATCTGATGCTGCTAATTCATCCTTCCTGTACTCAATAATCTTCTCAATCTTCATCAGCTTATCAATAACAACCTGCTGTTGATCTATGTCAGGTAAATTAATTTTAATCTTAAGCAAATCCGACTTTGTTAAACTTGGAATTGTAACAGCTTTATTCAACCTCTCAAAATCAAACTTTTTGCAAAAATAATATAAATACCGAGGCTTTAATACATCTTGCCTAGCCTCTAATCCAAAAGCTGTATCAACATTCCAAAAAGGTTCTTCGACATAAATTGGATTGTTAATGCTTCCTTTTCTTCCTATAACAACCGTATCCGCTTTGCAAATATAGTCGTTTGCATACCCCATTATCCCGCCACTTCCATAGATAGGATATGCCCCTTTGGGATTTTCAACAGCCTTCTGATTTTTCCCATTTTTTATCTCTAAAACATCACCAAATATCATCTTGTTATCATACCACAAATTCATTTGCACTATAGTTGCTTTTTAGACATATGTTTGCTACAATATTCTTGGTGCTACCCTATTCGGTAGGCGGTTAGCCTTCTCCACAGGAGTTATAGCCTTGTGTTTACATAGAAATCCTTTCAGGAAATCTAATGAGGAGGTTTGTGTCTATGCTTACAACGGACTTATTTATAGCCATCGTCAGCTTATGTCTTACATGCTTTGCTCTTGGTTATACCGTTGGTTCTAAGAGCAATGATAAAACACAAAAATGACCGCCAAGCCCTGGTAAACTAAGCGGTCATTTTGACTAAAACATATCAGGCTAACCGTCTATCGGTAGCACCTTCTTTATCAGTATACTAACATCTAACCGCTCATATGTCAAACATATATTCTATTTTAATCAGTTCTGCAAATCCGAATTTGTTTTTCCTTTCCTATTTTTTTAACATTTCCTTTAATTCTAAAAGTTTCTTAGTAGCCTGTTCATCCAGCTTCATTATTTCAGCCATAATCTCCTCTGTTGGAGGGTATTCGACTGGTATATATTTCACCTCTTTGTATTTATTGATGGATAAATCATAATCATTGCTAACGATTTCTTCTTTTTCAACAAAGAAGGATTTGTCTGTTTTGCTTCTTTCCTCTTCTTGATCCAGATTTTTAAACCTGTGAATAATATCAGGAATTAAATGGATGAATATACAAAAAGTCTAATACAAACATGCAGATCAAAAGCAATGAATCCGCTCCATCCTTTGCCCCCTTGTAAGCTGCACACAACCTGTCAATTGCATCTGCGGTTTCCCATGCTTGTACCGGTCTAAATCTAATATTTTCTTTTCCATTTTTATCAATTTCACGAATAATATTGTCAGAAATCTTGAAAGCGCCTGCCCCTGCCGCACCTGTAAATTTGTATAAATCCTTATGTAATTGCAAAATATAATTTGCCGTTACAGGAATATAATCATAGTTTTTGTGAATTGTGTTCAACACATCTCGATATCCTGCAATCTCAGACTCATTTCTGCTCGCAGGAGTCGTCTTTTCAAGAACCAGATTTTTTCAATCGATCCTCCGAAGTAAAGATGCCCTCAATTCTATTAGAAGCCTCTGTACTTTGGATCTTCGCCAATTCGACCAGCTCATTTAGTTCATCTCTATGAGCTTCAATAAACAATCTTTGCTCTCCCTTAAACTCGTGAATCAAGGTCAACTGTTTGACTATATCCGGGCTAAGAAGCTTTTGCCAATTCTCCTTATAATCAATGATTCTCACTTTTAATTACCTCATCCATCCTTCAATTTTACCGGTATATAGGCTGCAAAATTTTCTGTCAACATTATGAGACACAAACAGCAGGCAACATTTCGTTCCCTGCTGTTAAAAATCCTATCATCCGACAAAGATACTCCTGCCTGGAGATCAGTCTCACCATAATCAGTGTTCTGGCAATCAACTGATTTTCTCTCTGTCTTTGATTATTTGCTAGGAATCATCCTAGCAATACGTCCAGCGAATTCGTTAATATTCTGCGTCTGCAAAATAACACGTCCCGGACCTACTAACCTGGTCAGGAAAAGACCTTCGCCACCTAAGAAAATATTTTTAAGACCTTTGACTGTCTCAATCTCGTAGCTGACAGAACGCTCAAACGCCACAACATTACCTGTGTCTACTTTAAGCACCTCTCCCGGCTGCAGATCTTTAATGACTTTGTCACCATCGATCTCCAAAAATGCCATACCGACACCGGACAGATCCTGCAAAATAAAGCCCTCACCGCCAAACAAACCGGCAGAAAACTTTTTCGTAAATGCGACATTTAAATTTACTCCCGGTTCTGCACAAAGGAATGCACCTTTCTGGCATACCATTCCACCTGTCTCGCCAACGTTGACAGGCATGATCTCACCGGCTACGGTTGATGCAAAAGCAATGGTTGTGCCCGGTGCCTGTGCTGTGTATCTCGCCATAAACATGGACTCACCGGCAAACATCCTTCCAACACCCTTCATAATTCCACCGTTGGTGCTCGTGCTCATTTCAATCCCGTCAGACTGCCAAACCATTCCACCCGACTGTGTGTACATTGACTCTCCGGCCTGATCAAACAAAATTTCCACTGCCGGCATAGTGTTTCCTACGATTCTGTACTGCATAAATACCTCCGTTTCAAACGCTTTTTCATCTTTCCAAGTATATTCTAACATTTTTTCACTATATCAACAATATATTTTATTACTTATACTTCCCATACCGGAAGTTATTTCAAAACCACATATTGCTTATTATGTCAGCAACAAATAAACTATTTTGCAGCCAGTAGTC